>Ga0126342_10006241_pt1 | contig 21087 bp, 19 predicted proteins | sample Cyp1metagenome_FD_92528 | JGI IMG/M metagenome (GOLD analysis project Ga0126342, IMG submission 92528) | Coral microbial communities from Lord Howe Island, Old Settlement Bay, Australia - Cyphastrea 1 metagenome | ecosystem: Host-associated > Invertebrates > Cnidaria > Coral ...
TACTTACAGAACATTACAGTACAGTACATTACATCACTACAATACAGTAAAGTACAGTACATTACATTACACTACAGTACATTACATTACATTACAGCACATTACAGTACATTATATTACATATATAATAAAAATGTATGCATATACAGAGACAGACATATTATATTACAATACATATCAAACATACTCCTCTACATCTGATCTTGTTTCTTGATGTTTCTTGTGCGTATAGAAAGAGTTCTAAAAAGAGACGAAGATCAGATCATCCCCATGGCCCATGGCCACTGCGCCTGCGCAATTGTGCAGCAACTTCTTCTTGATCCTGCAGAGACGATAGCTGCAACTATGTGGTTGACTGGCTTTTTTGGAAAATGAAACAAAATCCAACTATGAATTGAGTTATGGGGTTGGGTCCCACTCAATTCATAGCTCCCTGGCTGGCTCCCCATGAATTTTCCTGGGGAATATGATGGCATATGGATATCCATTCACCGCTCCCAACACACCGCTCCCTCTAGCAGGATAATTTCACCTTCCATAGGAAGACACTTCCTATGATAGGCAGGCCCCAGTCACCATGTCAGGTTTGCTGCTTTTTGTTGGTGTCCTCCTCATAATTGGCAATCCCTTCAGATATAAAGCTTGATTTGGGCGGGAGGTGGTGCTGATTTTTGACCCCAAATCAGGTACAAATCCTCACAACAGCTACTTTCTCAATCAAGACATGGCCAATCTTCGGTACGCTACCACATGTGTCTTAGCAGCTCAGAGCATATGGCAATCCACATGTGCTTTGTTTGTGAATATTTGTTTCTTTCCCATTCTATGAACCCCCCCAAAAAATGTGACATTACCCTCAGGTAATTTAACATAGCTGTGGAAAATCACCATCTTTAAATAGGTACCCTCTGGTAAACTAACGTAACATAACTATGGAAAATCACCATCTTTAATGGGAAATCCACTATAAATGGCCATCTTCAATAGCTATGTTTGTTTACCAGAGGGTAAATCAACTATTTCTATGGGCCATAGCTTCGCCAGCGGCGACCGATGGCCCCAAAAACCACAACCGTCCGTCCTTTTCAATCAGCCGCGAGAGCTCGTTAAAGAGGGCCTGGGCGTCCTGCCCGAAACCTTCCTGCCGTGGCCATGAAATCCCTTGGGTATCGGCCAAACAAACAATGTAACAAGTCCACAAAGTCCACTTAAAGTTCACAAAGAAATTGAATAACATCTCATTCTTGGTGGAGAACATCCCAATCTTTCCAATCATTTTGATAAAATCTTTGATCCATACCCCATAGGATCCATGGTGCTGGTATATTAATGCTAACATAAAGGGGCTTTTTGTTGATGGGATCCATGGCACACCATATATGGACCGCCTCCTGACAGAATTCCAGCAGACGGCGTTCGATGATGGAAGAGTACCTCGTTAAACAGAATCCGACTGATGACAGCCGTACATAGGAAAATGGAGGTTTATCCACCAGAAATGGAGGTTTTATATGGTTTTATATGGGAAAATCATGGGAATATTAGTGGGATATACCATCTGGTTATGACTAACAGTTCGCCATGGAAAGATCCACCATTTTATAGCTAGGTAAACCATCTATTTCTATGGGCCATCTATACCATGGCTATGTTAGTCATAACCAGAGGGTAATATGCACATGCAATCATCTTGGGTCATCTGTTAGATGATAGTCAGTGTGTATATATATAGCTATTATTAGCCACACACATATATATATATATACTATATACACATTTGTCACTTGTCCAATGTTTTCCATCAATCACTTTCTTAGAAGTGTCTCCTGAACCCATAGGCATCAAATGCCTGTTTGCGAATCTTCCATCCACCTGTCTGACCATCTAATGGGTGGGTCATGAAGATTACAAAAAACAGAAACCTGGATTTAATGTGGCAGATTGTTGATGATCGTTGATCCTGCTGCTCAAAGTCCAAGTTTTAGTGAGATACCATATTCACACCCAAAGACACTAAAAGACAAAGTGTGTGTGCTATTATGCATACAAACAATACTAAGCCCAATGATGATATCAATTGAGCACTAGTATAATGATAACAAATCCCACACCTGCCACGTTCGCCAATTTCGGGCGAACGTTTTTACCTATATAAGGTACACAAAAAGAAATGTCAACCATCAAGAAATGGACCCCAAAAAAGGATACAATCCGGGCCAGGTCCGTCCAAAGCGCTCTTGAAATGCCGCATATTGCGCATGCGTGTGGCCCTGCTGCTGTAAATTCTCAACCTCGCCGAAGGTGAACCGCGCAAAAATGGCCCACTCCGGCCCCAGATGATAATCAATGACCAATTTAACTGAACTTGATGTTAAATGGTTATTAATGGTTATCCAAACTTTATCTGGTTGGTGGTTGACCTACCCTTCTGAAAAATATGAGAAAGTCAGTTGGGATGATGACATTCCCAATATATGGAAAAATATAATTCATGTTCCAAACCACCAACCAGTTATGAACATTTTAAGATACCCCGATCTTAAAGGGCAACCCTCCAATGGTCTGGGCATTGGGTTCATGGCCCAGTTCAAGACACATCTCTCAATGCATGGCTCACCATGCTCACCTGTCTGTCAGTCAGCCTGTGCCAAAAAGGTCACCTTTCGCTCCCGCCTCTTGGTCAAAAATGTGCATGCATTTGGTGTAAAACCTGGGCGGATGACACCGGAAGGGCACCACTGGGATAGTTTCATCAAACTTTTGGGGTGAGGGCTGACATGACAGGCCATTGAATCTGAAACAACCAGTGGCACAGTGAATCAAACAAGTCTTTAGTCTGATAATGGTTGTTAGTTTGCTATGCCAAATCACATGTTTAAATATCATCATAAATCATCTATCAATGGTAATATAATCATAAATTATTAATCATAAATAAATTATCTATCAATGGGCTATCTATCAATGGGCTACTTAAACAAACAAAAAAATAGGGTATCCCAATCTTCCCTGAAAAACACAACTTTTTGTCCCATCAGTGCCATCAGTGCAACTCATGCAGGTCGTCGTTCAGGAGCTTCATGGCCTTAGGTTTCCGAAAAAGTCCAACGAAAAAATGCGGGCAAGATGTAGAATGTCTAAAAACAAATTAGATAAATAAATAAACAAATAAATAAATAAACATATATATATATATACACACGTCTACATATATATATATAGGGGCTGGGAAGTGCATTTCTCAAAATGGGGAAATATAGGAGAACCCATCTGCATGAAGACTTTCAAGCCAGGTTTTTCCGAATTCAAAACACATGGTATTCGGTGTGATGTTTCTCCTTTTCTGAGATCATGATGGTTTCCTACAATGGGGGTACCTCAAAATGGATGGTTTATTTAATGGAACATCGGAACATCCATCTATAAATGGGTGATGACTGGGGGTATCCCCATTGTTAGAAACATCTATATATATATATATATATGTGTGTGTAGTATTATATAGCATTATTTAGCACTTCCGGCACTTCCCTAATCAGAATAAGCCCCCCCTTTTGGGACGGCGCTGCCAAAGTAGTAAGGCCCTCATCACTGCTGATTTTTCGATGCTGAAACATCCTGATGATCAATGACATGAAAATCATGAAAAATCCCAATCTTTTGTAGTAAAATCGCCCCGTAACATGTTAACCCTGGATGAATAAACCACCATGTTATAGGGGTTCACCCTTGACCAATGGTACACCCAATTCTTGTAGGCGCTTATTATCCTGGGTTGAGAATATCCTCCGGTTATTTAACATCGCTACGGAAAATGGCCCATGTATAGATGATTTTCCCAGCTCTAAACCTCCATTTATAAGGGATTTTCCAGCCAGCTCTGTTAAATAACCAGATTGTAACTACTGTTACTATAGCAAAAAAATGTTGATTTATCATGGATTTCGCAGCGCTTTCGCACATCGCAGCCACGATGACTATGGGGACAGGTCACGAAGCGAATGAAGCGATGGGCCAGGCCCATCTCTCCCTCCAAAAGCTCCTGGCCACTCCGGCCACCATGGGATGATGAAAATACTGGCACTGCTCATGTGGACAATGATAATTTCAATGTATTTTCATCATGATCATGGGAAGATCATGTGGATAATCTGTGGATCAATGGAACATGGATGATAATTAATGATAATCAATGGATGATAATCAACGATAATCAATAATGATCGATAATCATGGGAATATCATGTGGATAATCTGTGGATTATTGAGCATTTGATGGCACTATCAATTGAACTGAGGAAAGAAGTGGAAAGACGTGGATATACCTTGGGGGTCAACTGTTCGAAAACAAATGGAAAACGACTGGTGAAAGCCATGTTTCAAGGATCTGAAGATGGTGGGTGCCTGTAGAAACGCATACAGTAGGCGCTTGCAAGGTCGCCCCCCCCGTGTGTTGGTTTATAACCCCCATGATTTTAGATGAATTCAAAAATTATCCATAAACCCCAACGTTAACCAAGTTATGTTAAGTCAACTTAGGTACTGTTTGGGGGCTCCACCTTGTAAATTACCACAAATTTACCCTCCATTTTTTAACATAGTTATGGAAAGATTCCAGTTATAGAAGAATTAATCTATGAAAAATTATGATATTTCCATATAGTTCTATCTAAATTACCAAAGGGCAAATAACATGTGATATATGTATACTAATATATCTGGCTGAATGATAATGACCCAACAGCACCAGATCCGCTCTATTTTCAATCGCCATCTGGCTGTTCCCGCATCGAGTTGTGGGAGAAAGTGGCTGCCCCTGTGGGCCCAGCGGAAACAAGACAAGGCCTCAACCACGCAGGCTATAAACCCTGATGAAAATGAGCAGCAAGTAATTTTGGGTAGTGGCATGTAGTGGTTCTGGAGGCACAAAATTTTGTTTCCGCCCGCCCACGCCAGGGCCTAGAGTCACAAAAGTGGCCCGAAGGTCATTGAACACAGGTCCAAAAGAGGAAGAACTTCAGGCAAAATCTCTCCAAGATCTGCCGAAAACCCAAACCCCAGGGCCCCAGGGCCCCACCCCATGCTTGCACCCTAAGTCTGTGAGACCCAAGGGCGAGAGCAAATGGCCCTGAATCTCACAGACTGCAAGCAAACTGAAGCCGACTGGAAGCTGCCAGTCTCTGTTTTTTGTTTCACCCAACACCAGAGTCACCAGAGCTGATGGATTCGACTAAATGATCCACTCAGTTTAGTCTCTCCACAATCTCCACATACTCCTGCCAGGAGCAGATGTCCTTGGTTGCCGTGTCCGATCCTGTCCCAACCTGCACCTCCGCAATCCCTTTATTAGTGTCATACATGAACCATGTAAGCATATGTGGTATAGGACACGGATATGGTGAGATTATCATCATCAATACGATGTATGTATACAACGTACATATATCTTAATATAATATATTATAACATAATATAATACAATATAATAAAATATAATATAATATAACATAATATAATACAATACAATATAATATAATATAATATAATATATTATATAATAATATAATATAATATAATATATTATAATATAATATAATATATTATAATATAATATATGCGTGTGTGTGTGATTGTATGTATTGTATATATATGTGTGTGGTGTGTGCATATACGTAAATAGAATACTACACATATGTATACAATTACATAAATACGTGTATATATATGAATATATGTGAATATATATGAATATATATGAATATTATCATTTAGTTTATGCACAGTACATATGATATCATATGTGACGAAGGATCAGAAGCACCGGCGATTCTAAGTGCATTCGATTTTCGGACCTGCAGCCTGCCAAGAGTCGCTAGAACCAAGGTTATGAACCACATGTATCCCAGTTTTCGTCCGCATCTTGCGGGCATTGAAGTATATTATAGTATACCCCATGACGGATCCATGGTGCTGCTATATATGGTGTGCCATGGATCCCATCAATATACCCCCAATATATATATATATACCATACATGGATCCTATGGGTACTAGATTGAACTTCTGAACTGCAAATCGTTACCTGGAAGAAAACACATGAAAACACCACATAAAACACCACCACCATTTTATCCGAGCCGCCCAGAAGGATTTGCCGCTGCTTTCTCGCATCCATTTCCTTAGATTTGCTCAAAAGATCTTGAGAAAAAGATGTTGACAAGAACTCGTCCGGGGTAGCTCGCTAATATGAGTGATACTAATTGGTGGTTTCAACATGTTTCAACCCTCCTGAAAAATATTAGTCAAAGTGGATCATCATCCCAACTATTGGGGAAAATAAAAAATGTTCCAAACCACCAACCAGGATATGTTTGGTGGATCTGCTGGAAATAAACACAAATCACTCAGCAAAGTCAGGCTTCTTGTGCATGGCGGTGACCGCGAAAATGGCCTGGGCTTCAGAAAAGGCGACCCCTCCAACCCTGGCGGGGTCTAAGTAGCAAAACCAGAGGTAACTCAAAATACTCGAAACTATTCTCAACAAAGTGCTTTCTGGCAACTGATGTGCCTGGTGCGTCCCACTCTGTTCTACTATTCAATGGGCATTCTTCAGGGCCCCATCCCCCATGTCCGGACCCTCTGAGTCCGGACTTTTCTCGGCCAAGGGGCTGTCTTGATGTCCGTGATCAGGGAGACGCCAGCCTCAATGGCTCCCCTGCGCATCTTGAAACCGTCCGTCAAGGCGTCTGAGTCCTGGGAACGTGGGGCCGCGAATGGCTGGGACTGACCATCCTGGAGGATGTTTGGAGTGATATGATGGAAAACCCTGGGGCACCCTGGAACACAACCTCCATTTTTCATGGGATGCTGGGTCAAAACCTGGGACAAAAGTGGGGCGAAACACAATGAGAAATGACCAAGGGAACATCCAAGCGTATCCAAGTGTAAAACATGTGAAGTTCTTGCAAATCCTTTCAGTAGGTGCTCTACATGTTGAAATGAGATTTGGCCAGAAATCTGCGCAATTTCAAAGGAGAAATGTTGGTGAATGCATCATTGACAGCATACTTTCTGGAGTTGGCCCATTTTCTAGTGATCCTCAAAGGGATGGGAAAAGGAACCCAGTGAAAGTAGGAGGGCCACCCCTCTCCCTCTACTTTTTCCATTCGGGCCAGCCATCCCAGAGATAGGACTCCACCAAAATAAAAAATCCAACTAGAACAATTAATTAGTACACACACATATATATATGACATATTACATATCACATATCCAAATAATTAATTAGTACACACATATGTACTTATACCACATATGCACACACACACATATATATATAAACTATATATATACATATGACAAGTGCCGCCGCTGCCGCCTGCCAAGGTTCCATAGAGTCTGGAACATCAATGACCATGTCAATCTTCCCCGCATGGAGCATGGTGAGAACGTTGGGTTCCCGTTTGATCAGGGGCTTGTAGACCAAACTGCAGGTGATACCTTGCTTGGTCAAATACCTGGCGGCCAGCCAGGAATCTCCCTACTGTGACTGAGCCAGCTGGTACATAGGTGTTCGATGGTGTTCCCGTAGTTGGATGCAATCATATTCAATAATCCTACTTATAAGTAGCTAGCTCAACGTTTAACTCCTATAACAACCTACTACAGTAACAGGGATCTTGATATATTTAGGGCCTTGCTCCAATGTGGATTGTCATGGCACCATTGCCATTGCCATGTCTGATTGAGCGGACCGGCGGAAAAGTCTAAGACCCCGCCTAGTGGGTTACCACCTTTCGCGGCAATCAAGATCAGAGTAATTATGAAAATACATGAAAATGCATGAAAATACATGAAAATGCATGAAAATGCATTGACATGAAAATACCATAAAATACCCATTCAAGATCATCAACAGTTTTTCAGATCCCGAAAAACCCACGGTGCACCGAGCTGCTCATGGGTGCTCTTTGTGGCAAAGAGACTGAAACCCATGTCCTGCAGCTGTCGGGCCGCCCCGGTGTTCACGAACTCGGTCTTGGCCTGGGAGCGGTGGCTCGGTGGCTCGGCCTGTTGCGGGATGGAATTGATGGAATCTTGGGACAGAACAAGTTTGTGGCAGCAGGACTCATATTCAATATCTGTCGGGGCAAACAACCCTTTGGGCTACAAAATTCATCAAAATTCATGAACCCTAGCCTCACAATCCTTATACATTTAGATACATTTTAGATACATTACGCCATTATTTTGAGGTTTTTTGGAACCGTTCTCCCTGACCAAAAAACCTAAGGCCCTGCAGTCGTGTCACCGAGACGGGGCCGATGGAGACGACGATGTTCTTCGCTGGCAGCTTGAAATTGGCCGCCAGCATACCTGGGTCAGCAAGGAGATGTGGAACCAAAATAGGCAAAAAATCGATGTACCCTGAAATGAAGCCCAGAAAAATTGACATGGGTATGGGTCAATACCTATAGATACATTTTTAGTGGGATGAACATCCATTTACCAGCTATTTGATGTTCACTAGGCACCAGGGTTTTGACCCATCCCCACATGTTTATAAGATCTTATAAGGATGATCTTTTATTTTTTGTGATGTATGAAAATGTTTTGGACCCCAATTTGATGCCTTGCTTTCCGAATGCTGTTTCAAAGGTGGTTCTGCAATGTTCTGCACCTCAAACATGACAGCTGCCCCTGCCTTTCAGGAAAGCCTCGTAGGCGTTGACTCCAAAGCATGCCACCTGTTATAGTCATCTAATGGATGAATCTCCATCGATCCTTTTGTGACCGTCTCTCGACCTCGAACAACCATGTTTTTTTGCCACACGCAAGTGTGCAACTGCTTCAAACCTAAGATGATGCAGAAGAAACTGATGCAAAGTGAATGTCCATGTTGAGACATGGAGGTTTCCTAAGTCATGGGGGATTCCCGTCACCATGCTTGTTTCAATACGAAAGTAGCCTAATAACCTCCACACATTTGCCGAAAGCCACCGGGCCCGCCCCACACACCCCACACCTCGCCGGTGGAGGACATCTCAACGCCCAGCCGGGGATCGGAATTCTTCAGGCGTCCGAAGGAGAACATGGGCACTTTGCAGGCCTCGGACGGTGACACATGGATGGATGGATGGATGGATGGATGGATGGAGGGTGGGTGGGTGGATGGATGGATGGATGGATGGGTGGGTGGGTGGGTGGGTGGGTGGGTGGATGGATGGATGGATGGGGGGATGGATGGATGGATGGATGGATGGATGGATGGATTGATGGATGGGGATGGGTGTTTGCTTTTGCCATGAAATTGAAGGTGCCCACGGGCCATGAATTTCAACGCGTTTCAACCACATAGATTTGGGGAACAAGACGCGTCAAGAAGCCACTTTGAAGGACATCTCAGAGCAACCGACTTGGATCCCTATGGAAAATCACCATTCTTAATATATAGATACCAACTATCAATGGCCATGTTCCATAGCAGCTAAATTACCGGTAATCCACGTCAAGTTTCCACATAGTCGATGTCCATCGGCTGGATGATCGCGGGGTACACAGGCAGCCCGGACATGATCCCTGAAACCGAGCTGCTGTGACGAAGATGGGCTGGAGTGGGTGAAGCATCCACAAAGCCATGTCCACGGAAAGTGGCTATACTACGTATATATATATACATATATATATATATATACACTATATTATATATATACTATATTATATACTATCTTAGATTCATATATATTTACTATATATATATACTATGTTTATATATATATGCCATACTGCTATACTTCTGGCTTTCTCATGGTTTATTATGGTTTATTATGGTTTATTATGGTCTATTGGGCCTGAACTTAACGCTCTCAATTTTCACAACACCCATGAGGTCAAGTTTGCCTCACTTAGGCCTGAAGAGAAACAGTGGATGTCTCACTTAGCCAAACTAAATAACCTCCTGTAAACCACCATCAAAACCCGGCATTTGTAGATCATTCTAGGGGAGCCATTGGTTTTCCACATCTCTCTCTCTCTCTCTCTCTATCTACCCTCTGGTAATTTAACATAACTATGGAAAATCACCATTTATAGTGAATTTTCCCATTAAAAAATGTGATTTTCAATAGCTATGTTAAATTACCAGAGGGTACCTTCGTGTATTTTTGAGCATCATAAAATATCACCAACTTTGATCCTCTTCGATCCCAGGGACGTGTGGCCAGCTCGATAAAATTCACATTGTACGTCTTGGAGATGAAGGGCATGGAGCGTGAGGCGCGCAAGTTGCATTCGATGACCTTCACCTCGTTGTCCTGGCGCATGAGTTGGGGATGGGATAATACAGGCTGCAATAAGTGGGGATGCCCATGGATGCTCATATTACCAGATTGGAACATATACGAACTACCCTCTGGTAATGACTAACAGTTTGCTATTTTTTCAATGGCCATAGAAATAGTGGATTTACCCATTGAAAATGGTGATTTCTAGTTATGTTAGTTTACCTGAGGGTATAACAATAGCCAAGAAACAGGCAATGTCTCAATGCGATATATGGTACACCAATGTCATTCGGATGGGACACGGCCGTGTGCGACTACGTGCATGGCCGGGACTTTAACGTGGCCGGGACAAGGTCAAACCATGACATGAATCCACTTTAGCTCTTCAGTGGATATGCCATGATGCGGCACTCTATCTGATCTGGCTCCTTGCAAATGAACTGAATATTGAATGGCCCCGAAATCTTCAAAGCTTTGCAAAGCTTCGCGGAAATGCCTGGTTGGAGCTGGATGCGAGCTGCTAAATACTCAGGCCTCCCCTTGCGGTGGCTGGTTTCTCTCCAAGTTCGGGTCAAATCATGATTATGCAAGTTCAACATTGTTTGAATCATTGAAATCGCCATAAATCATGATGAAGTAGCGATGAGTTCTTTTGTTTTGAGGTGGAGTTAGGATCTTGATGTGGTAAATCAATGAGTTAAATCAATGATAAACAACTTTGGTGGGTATCGCTTTTAGGTCCCTACCGGTGTAAACTTGGGCCATCCTTAGGATGGCTTTCAGGTCGCTTGTCTTCCGGGGACGATCATCATGAGAAATCACTTGAAACCAAGCAGTAACCAGTAAGGGACCTTAAAAATATTGGGTTTTGAACACTGTTCAAATCTCCATCTTAGGTCGTATAGGTCCTACCCTCTGGTAATGACTAACACTTTGCTATTTAAAAAATGGCCATAGAAATAGTGGATCTGGTAATGACTAACATAGCTATTGAAAATTTGGCCATAGAAATAGTGGATTTACCCATTGAAAATGGTGATTTTCCATAGTTATTTCAGTGTACCAGAGGGTATAGGTCCTATTATATCGCTATTGATATCCATTGGCATGTTATCCCTCAGAATCCGATTGGGATAAAAATCATAGCCAACAGGTTGGCACAGATTCCCATAGATATGTTATGTTCAACTATGTGTTCATATATTCCCATGATATTCCCATGATATTCCCATTATATTCCCATGATATTCCCATGATATTCCCATAGGTTCCCATGATATCTTCCGGGCTCTTCCAGCCACTCGTCGCGTCGACGACCCGTCGACTCGTCGACCGACCGAGTGGCTCTTGACCCTTCGGTGCGTCTCCACAAAGAGTCGCTGGGCGGGTAACAGCAGGGTGGCGTCGCCGCTATGCACGCCTTGAGTGAGGCCGGGGTACCAAGAGTAGTTCAATGGATTGGTTTAAGGGAAACAAAAATCACCGGAAACCCCGATATTTCACGGGAAATTTCATGGTTTCCGGCGATTTTACCTTAAGCCAATCCATTGAGTATAGGGGAAAACTATGAGCTCTATCGGGAATTTGAGATGTCATAATATGCGATGATAATTTTGAATATTGGTAATTAATTTATGGATCATGTTGGGATTTTATGTTAGATTAATGGGATTTTAAGAAACAGAATGTGGTGGATTTAACATTACAGTAACCAACCCAAATAATATAGTTGCACGGTTTTTTCATGGGCTTTCATCGTCATCAAACAGTTGATTGGTGTCTTGCTGTCTGGGGGGAAAAAAAAACATTAGGTATGGATCAATACCTATTAGTACCATTTTTAGGGGGATGAACATCCATTTACCAGCTATTTTGATGTTCACCAGGGGTACAAGGTTTTGACACACTGCCATATTAGGTATTTCCCGAAGATTTTACCCTCTGGTAATTCACCCCGTGGAAAATAGCCTCGTTCAATTTTTTTTCCAGTACCTGGACTCATTCAGTTCCCAGTGTAAAATGTGTAATGTCAACCCTGGATTAATAAACCCCAAACGGCTGTTTAATTGGGGGGTACCCCCCCCAATTAATAAACCATATTGTTTTTTATTCAAAATCCGGGGTTGGCACTAAAAGGTTATGGGTGGTTATGGGATGAGATCTACCCAGCATCCGCCTGCATTTTCGATGTGCTCGGCAATGGCATAGTTCACCAGCTCCCCCGCCTTGGGGGATTTCAGCGGATCCGTCCCCAAGGGGATCAGCGATCTGCATATCCTATATATAGAGGGGCACATGTTGATTTGTGCCATCACTAGTGATTATAGTGATTCTATAAAGATGCAACACCATTTTATTATTATTGTTATTATTATTATTGTTATTATTATTATTATTATTATATATATATGCCATTATAATTATGTATATATATATATGCCATTATTATTGATGTTATTTGGTGTTATGTTTGCTGGTCTCTAATTCCTTAAGAGGACTCGGCGCGAAGCGCGACTCGCCCCTGGATGATCCACTTGACATCCATCGTAATTTTGGAGGGTGAAACACCTTATTGCAAACATGGTCATATCATACACATCTCCCGCAAAATATAAATGTGTATATACAATTAATATTATATAATTATATATAGTTCTAGAATGTTATATATATATAGAGATCTGAAAAAAATGTCATGCCCCAACTGCCCGGCCGGATGCTGGGGCCATGGTCCAGGATGCCTTTCCAATACCATCCATCTCCACCTCCTTGGCTCCGGTAATGTATTTGGAGATCACCACTGGATGATCTCGGCTCACCTTACCGCCAGCCCGGAGAGGTGGAGGTGCCACCAATGTATCAATGATGGGTTGATTAATCAGGAGCTAAGTTGACAACTTAAGTGACTGAAAGGCATATTCCATGTCCAGAATGGGATTGTTTGGTCCACGAATGGAACCACTCAAAATCAACAACAACATAAGTCCGTAAATGTCCGTAAATGGCGCGGGTTTTCCACTTCTAAGTCTCTAAGTCTTGGAAACGCCCCAGCATTCTCCACCCATCTCAACCCAGGCCACCACCGCAGCCGTCTTCAGGAAGAGGTCCAGGTCGTCGTCATTGGTCACAACCCGCATGGCGGCGCCACTGAGCACGTAGGAGGGACGCACCAGCACCGGGTAGCCTGGGGGCCATGCGCACACCACTGGACAAATACTCCAATTATGGGGTAAAACACAACAATTTTTATGGTAAAACACATAATTTTTATGGGATAAAGCGTGATAAACCACCATTCTTATGAAGTAAGTCACCATTTTTATGGGGGCTGGTCTAGGTGGAGAGTTTCCCTATCCCCCACCTGCGGTCTTGCAGAACCTCCTGGCTTCTTCCAGGGTGGCAAACTGCGACCATTCGGGCTGGTCCACCCGCAGGGAGTCGCATAACTTGCTGAACTTGTTGCGGTCCTGGCGTTTCGGCGCTCCGCAGCATGTCTGGAGGAATCTATAACTCCCAATGATGGTACATGATGGCACCTCTATTCCCATAAGAAACCACAATAGTATGATATAGTATGATATAGTGTATAAAAAGCTTCTGGGTCATATGGGAATAGAGGTGCCATCATTGAGAGTTCCTATAAATTCCATGCAAACAAACAAACGATTGAAATGTACGGGTTCCAGAACCCACTATGTCCCACTTCAAACTGCTTCACCGTTTGTCACTTGATAGATTGTTGATCCCCTGCTAAAAAGTGAAAATACAAACCCAAAGACACATTCAAAATCATTCCCATAGGACCCATGTATGGCAAATTTACCTACATTTGGGTGATATTTAGGGTAAATGTTGTTAAATATTCCATACATGGATCCTATGGGATTGAAGATCTAAGGATTTTGTGGGATTTCTTAAGCATCCACTCATCACCTGTCCGCAACTCCTCGCACGCGTCGATGGCTTCCACTGAAGTTCCCAAAATGCGGATGCCGCACCTGCACGGCACACGGAAAAGGAGGTCATGGATCTCTGGAAAAAAACCTGAAAAATCGGATTGAAGGGGGGAAATGCGGGATTTATCCTCTGGTTATTTCACACACACACACACATATATCATATATATATATAATATACAGTAGCCGCGTAGAAAATGGCACATTTCGAGATGATTTATGATGATTTACCTGTTTGCACCTGTTTAAAATGATGATGTTCCATGGCTACGTTGAATAACCAGAGGGTAAATGCTTTAACTACCTGTACCAAGATAAAGATTGAAGATTGGATGGATATGCCATGATATGCCTACGGGTCAAAACCCAGGTACCCTGGTGAACCCCCAGCTGCTAAAGGGATGTTCCCTCCCAAATATCGCAAATAAGTTTTACGGTAACCCATCCCCATGTTGGAGCATTTAGGGTTGAAACATGTTGAAACCATGTCTTTAACCATCAAGTAGGGGGGCAACCCCCTGCATGTTTTTCCACCAATTCAAAGGCTCTTGGATATCGCAACTGGAAGTCTATATCAAGAAATACAGCACTCATACAGTGCATCAATGGATTGCATTGGAACATCAGTGATAACATCTTACATCACGTTACTATGTACATATATATATATAATAATAATAATAAATAATATATAATAATAATATAATAATAATAATATAATTATATAATGAAAAAATCATGAAATATCATGAACATACTGATTTCCAAGAACTTTCCAGGTCGACCTCTTGTTTTTTGTTGCCCCCGCGGAACCCCACATCCACCGGCGCGACCCTCGACCCACCCCACCTGTGGAGGCCCACGGCCAAGTTGTTTGGCGTCTGGCCTCCCACTGAGATAACCACGCCCCGGGGATTCTCCAACTCGCTGATGTCCATGACCCGCTCCTTGGTGGCTGAGTGGCTGGGCTTCAGTGGGTCAGTGGGTCACCAACTCCTCAGGTTGGTAATAAAAAAGGATTGACCCGGAGCCATAAACATCGGACACCATGAAAAATGCTGAGTTTTTAAGCCCATGAAATTAGTACTTTTGCCACTTTTGGGTTGGTATATGTTGGTATTTGGAGGGTCTAGGTAGAATATGGCAGAATGACATAATATGGATATAGAGGAATAACCAGCTCATTTGTAATCCATTTACAATGACACGTAGTCTGGTCTGAATAAACCATCCCAAAAGCACCAAAGTCATCGGCATTTCACGCTTCCAGGAGTTGATGGCTGGTATCGGAGGCTGTCAAGGAGTTTGAGGAAAGTACCAAAACACAAGCCATTTCTGGGATCTTAAACGTCTAACTGGGTTTGATTGTTGTGTCCGCCCACTTTGATGATCTTCTCCATTTCTGGGCTGGTAAATTGTGCTTTTGAATATGATTTATCTACGAAATTCTCCAGAAATGTGGTGATCGCTAACATCAGAGGGAAGGGATCAATCACCAAGGCCTCTGCCATCATTGCCCTTCAGCTATGGCGGCTCCGGCTTTGTCCGAAACCCATGGGTTCTGGTTGTTTCAACCGTCATTTTTCATCGGTTTTCTTGGTGAAACCTCCCATCAAACCTCCATTTTTTGCCTGTCACACCTCGTGTCCGGGGACTGCCTGAATCCCAAGCGTCGTGGCTCAATTCCTCGAAGTACAAGCGATCGGATTCGTCGAAGTCTGTGGAGACGGTCTCGGGGTTGCCTGCGGTGAAATCCACGACACGAGTCGCGTCTCGTTCATTGGGAAAAGCATATGAAAAACATTTAATATCATTTAATTTGATATATTATAAACCAAATGAAAAAACGCCAGTTTTAAGGAGGGTTTAGACCACCCAAACTGCTGTGAAATGGTTGTCTATTAGTTATTTATTATATATATTATATATTTGCTAATGCCCGCACTCCCAACCATTGCGTATACTGACTATTAGCTTTTCAAAACAATCATGATCAAGTGCATCAGCGGACATACGGCCCAGTGTTTTTCTGGGTAACTGGGCCATGGTTGCTCAAGCATCCATGGCCACCATCGTGTGTACATATTCCTTGACACCCTGCGTCCTCGTTTCTATCGACTATCCCCTATCCCTATCGCCATGAAATGGGTGTCCAACACACCATGTCGGGACATAATTTCATGATATTTCATGCGCCATGGACCGGGTTTTAACATGGGTCATTAAATGTCCCCATTGAACATCACCCAACCAAAATCGGTATATGGTCAATGCCATGGCTACTTTTTTAGGTGATGTCCAATCTTCCCAAAATGGGACATTTACCAACCCCTCTGGTTATTTATAGATGGTTTACCTATTAAAAATGGTGATTTTCCATGGTTTACCTGGTTTACCTATTAAAAATGGTGTTTTCCATGGTTTTCACAGGGTCATCCTTGGCCAAGCTGCAGTTGATCACAATGGCCTTGTGCCCCACCGTGCGCAGCGTCCGGACGCAACTCACGCTGCACCAGTCGAACTCCACGCTGCTGCCGATGCGGTAAGGCCCGCAGCCCAGGACGATGATGCGCGACTCCTTGGATCCGGTGATAGCCCAGCCATTTCTTTGTTGCTACCCTCTGGTGAACTAACAAAAACCTATGGAAAATCACCATTTTTAATGGGAAAATCCACTATAAATGGCAATTTTCAATTGCTATGTTAGTTCACCAGAGGGTATCACCCCATTAAACGTAGCGGGAATCGTTTTTCAGTACGGAAAACCAGCGAACATGATACCCAGCCCAGCCATGGAGCTGATGAAACCAAAGGCTATATCCCAATTATCCCAATACATCCCAACCATTATATCATCAATTAATATACCCTCTGGTAATAGGGATTTTATATCCCAATATATCATTCAATGGGATTTTATAGTGATTCAATAGGGATATTAATGGGATTTACCCTCTGGTAATTTAACATAGCTATTGAAAATGACCATAGAAATAGTGAGTTTTCCCATTGATAGCATGGTGATTTTCCATAGCTATGTTAGTTTACCAGAGGGTAAATGCTTATAAAATGCTTATAAATGACGAGCTGTGATTGCCAGACAGAAAACATCCACCAAACATCCACCAAGGTTCTGGGTCGTCGCCTTTCATCTGCAGACCTGAGAGGGTCTGGGAAAATTCTGCGTGAGTTGACGCCAGGCTCCCTGTAATGAGATCCCTTACACAATCATAGGATCCATGTATGCCATATATGGTAACATTTACCATTAATATACCCCCAATGTTAGCATATATACCATACATGGATCCTATGGGATAATCATGGCGTCAAACGTAGCACTGGAAAAAAAAAAAACATGAAACATCCCGTAACATCCCTGCACATTAAGTGTAGATGACTTAGCTGATGATAGTGGAGTTTTTCCACTGCTCTGACTATATTTGATTGTCAAAGGGTGCCCATCCGTGGTTTCTGGTCTGAGACCCACAGCAAAAGAGCTTGCTCTGCAGACAAGGGACCGAAAGAATGTTGCTTCACCCGGGAAACTACTTCAATGTCGACACAAAATCTGGTTGCTCAGGAATCAGACTTGTTCACAACAGGAATCGTGTTGATCAAAAGGTCGAACAAAATGTGGTTGTCATTTATTATGGTATATATATAGTCATCCCCAAATAGATGCAAAAGTAAATCCCTACTAATTTGATGGTGATTTAGTTTTCCATCTATTTGGGGATGACTTTTTGAGTTAACTGCAAACAAGAACTGGTGAAATGCATTGAATCGACATTTCAGTGGTTAATTTTGGCCAACCTTCAGTATACAGTATACCATTTAGGGCAAAACATGAAAGCATTGAAAGGCTTTTTTATATTGGTTGGATATAAAATAGAATAAAGAAGAGATAGAACAATGCATGATGTTTGTTTTTGTTTTACATAGTTTTACCATCCTTCACCACTATTTTAGTAGGATTTCCCGCTAGTTCTACTATGTTTCTACCATAAATTTCAACCATTGTTAGTCGGATCTTCTATGATCTTAACAGTTTTAGATAGTTTTAGTAGGACTTTACCATTCTTTGGGGGAATTACTAAGTCTCTAAGTCATCCAAAAGTCAGGGATGATTGGGGGTAGCCCCATGACTTAGCCTTGGCCGAGCCGCTCTCTGTGGGCACGTTGCCGCCGTGCAGGGTTAAGGGCTCTGGGATGTCGCTGGTCAGGTCCTACCGTGGTTGGTCCCTGTTTGTGGCGTCGGCCTCACCGGTTTAGTTGATGTAAGCAGCAAAAATGGTGATTGAACTGTGAAACATGGTGACTTAACTATGAAACAGTGTGATTTAACTGGCAAAAATGGTGTTTGAACTGTGAAGCATTGTGATTTAACTGGCAAAAATGGTGTTTGAACTGTGAAGCATTGTGATTTGGCTGGCAAACATGGTGTTTGAACAGTGAAACATGGTGATTTGGCTGGCAAACATGGTGATTGAACTGTGAAACATGGTGATTTAACTGGCAAAAATGGTGTTTGAATTGTGAAACATGGTGATTTAACTGGCAAAAATGGTGTTTGAACTGTGAAACATGGTGATTTAACTGGCAAAAATGGTGTTTGAACTATGAAACATGGTGATTTAACTGGCAAATTTGTGTTTGAACTGTGAAACATTGTGATTTAACTGGCAAATTTGTGTTTGAACTGTGAAACATTGTGATTTGGCTGGCAAAAATGATGATTTAACCGTCAAAAATTGAAATCTAATGGGAATATGATGGAATACGAATGATGGTTTGACCATCAACACTGGGGATTCCTTGGGATATTATGACATATCCAAAAGATCAAATGAGTGGACTAGTGAATGAGTTACAGTCCACTAGCCAGTTGTATCCAGCTATATATATATATATATAGTTGGAGGATATCCAGAACAAGTGCGACCCATGGTTGCAACGATATATGGTCAATATATATATATATGGCAATCACCAGAAGGAGGTATATCAGGGCCCATCGGAAAGGTGGTAGAAAAAAAAACAGTGGATTTTCCAGCCAGCGATCGCTTGTATCGATCGATCTATCCAGATCTATTTTTCTGGAGGGTAGTGTAGAACGTGATTTCTGGAGACCAAGACCCTATCCTAACAGCAATAGCTGTTTTCAATGGAAATTCCAGGATCCTAAATTGGAGGTACTGTACCATATAAGGCCATATTTTGTGGGGATATTCCCTTACATAGGCGTTATATAGGCCTTATATATGGTAGGTACCTCCAATTTAGGATCCTGGAATGGCCATTGATGTTTGGTCCGGGATTTTTCCAGCGAGGCTGGTTGGATGACCATTGCATTCGATTTTTTGACATTTGGAGTATGTCAAAAAAAGGGATTATCCCATGTTGGGTTCTTGTCAACCACGACATCCTTATGAAAACATGGTTTCTTCTCAGTGAATCTTACCACCAAAACCATCAACAAGTCCCGACACCTCTTGCAGAAAGTCATAGAAACTCTCCACTACTTGGCCCCTAAGGGGGCACCTCCAGCCCAGCCATGGGCCATGCCATGGCCCCCCCATTCGGCTCCGTGATCGTCAGCTCAGAGCATTGCTTCTCGCTGCCTGCCAGGTCAACGTCATGCTCCTCGCCGCTGTAGGTGAGGTACCTGAAACGCCGCAGCGATGGGACTAGGGGTCAGACTGGTCGACTCAGGACATGCTACCAGTTCTCAACTGTTTTGTGAGAATAGACAAATATTCAATAGATATTTATAGATTCATAGATTTGAATAGACATGAATAGATATGAATAGGCATTATCTTCATAGACCTGGGGGAAACTTCGGATTTCGCTGATGGATCCACCGCAAGTCACAAGTAGTTGGTCTCTGCGGGGTATTCCGCTGCCAGAGTGTCGATCTGTTTCACCACAGGGACAATACCCACCTGTGGCGGATCGAAAACTGATCACCACAGAAACGACCATCCCATTCAACCAATTTGCTGCGTATTTTACTGGGAATACCAAACGATTTTAATGTAGTATAAGCATTAATATAAGCATAAAGGGCGAAACAAAAACACTGCAGTATACCAATTGTCAGTTTCAACATTTTAAATAGTGTTTACACCAAGCATTCTATGTAGAATATATATATATATATATGTATGTAATGTAATGTAATGTACTGTAATGTAATGTAATGTAATGTATGTATACATGTATACATGTATACATGCATTCATATCTTGGGTTTCCCGCCATATCATGCTTGAGGGTGCAGTTGGGGTTATGAACGGGGTTATAATGGCCTCTAGCATCCTATAGCCATGGTAAAAACTACTAATAACATGTAATAAATATAGTAACACGCAACAGTTGGGATAGATACCTCATACTGTGGAAGAAATCCTGTACCACCTTGCCGGGCCGTACGTCTGAAGGTGCACCCGGTGGCCGGCCGGTGCCGGTTGCCGGCCAGTGCCGGTGGCCGGCCGGTGCCGGCCGGTGCCGGCCGGTGCCGGGCCTATATACCGCGTGACCGGCCCGGGCCGGTTGCCGGCCGGTGCCGGTGGCCTCGGCCGGTGCCGGTTGCCGGCAGAAGCCGGTTGGGAAAGTTAAGTAATTAGGAAACTTCCAAATAAGGGACGGTAGCCATGTTTAACATGGACATGTCAACCGCATCATCATGTCAACCCCCAACCTGGAATAGTTGAAGAATGAAAAACCTGGCAGCGTTTGAATTTGCGGGTGAAAACATTGTCGGGCGCGAAACTATGTATTTTTATAGGTGGCTCTTAGGGGCGCGAAAATAGGGTCTGTGGTTCCGCTGTTGCGGGCCTCGA
>Ga0126342_10006242_pt1 | contig 21086 bp, 23 predicted proteins | sample Cyp1metagenome_FD_92528 | JGI IMG/M metagenome (GOLD analysis project Ga0126342, IMG submission 92528) | Coral microbial communities from Lord Howe Island, Old Settlement Bay, Australia - Cyphastrea 1 metagenome | ecosystem: Host-associated > Invertebrates > Cnidaria > Coral ...
TATATATATATATACACATAATATTTTACATATTAATATAATATACTAAAACATAATATGATATGATATAGTATAACATGATATGATATGATATCATATCATATCATTATAGCATATAATATATCATGATATGATATGACATAATGTAATATAATATAACATAATATGTATATATTAGTATATTAGCCATAGAAATGTGTGAAGTTGGCCTCGCTATCGCCCATTTCAGGCCAAGGAGCGGCTGCCGATCTCCGAGATGACCCGCATCGGCGTGCCGTGCGTGGGTGCGCGCCATGGGGGACGGTTTCTGGGATGGCCATGAAATGAGGGGAAAAACGCGGGAAAAAGCCATGGACATCTATGGAAATCTATGGAAATCTATGGACATCTATTGAAATCTATTGAAATCTATTGAAATCTATGGACATCTATCAACATCTCAAGGGAAAAACCGGAAAAAGCAGAGTTTCCGAGATGGGACATGCATTTCTGAATCTTTAGGAAGCCTTTCAGAAGGTAACATATTTTGGGAGAATGAGTTTGGGTTTCCAATTTTCAGACACTTAAATGGATGCCCCAAATGGGTCACCAGATGCGGATGGTATGGCCACAGTTTGGCCTTGCACCAATCAATTTCTTGGACCAGTCTCTTTCTCAGGGGTTCTTATGGTAAGTGCTAAAGGCCGGGGTTAGATCAGGGTAGATGTCCAAGAGGTCCTTGCAGTGCATGATCTTGTACAGGTCCTTGTGAGAGGATCTTATGGAGATCCTAGTGACATGCTGACAGAGGCCTTTGCATGATCTTGTGCAGGTCCTTGTGAGAAGATCTTGAAGAGGTCCCCGTGAAATCCTGTACAGGTCCTTACATGATCCTGTACAGGTCCTTGTGAGAAGAACTTGTGAGATCCTGTTGAAATCCTCCTCAAGAAGATGCTCTGCATTGGTGCTGGGAGGGTTCTTCTGGGATGCTCATAGGAATTTCTTGTATGAAGATCTTCTAAGGATCCTCTATATAAAAAATCCTTCTTTGACGATCTTTTGAAATTCTCTGAGATGTCCTGGTATGAGTTTCTGGTAGGAGGCCCTGACGAGTAGACATAGCGTTGCTTCTTGTGCCAAAACAAGTTCTTCCTGCTGCAGTTACGATAATGTCTAATCTGATCTGTTACTGTTCCATAGCTACTGTTGCTTGTATCTGGTACTGACTTCCTATCCCCACACTGTTTGGGGTCTCTTGCCGGTGTTATTTTGCCCACTATTGTGGTTGTTTCAAATTTTCATCCTCAAGACCTCTTTGCTTTTGAATGGGTCTTCGAAAGCCGTGCTCCTTCCGCAAGGTATGGTGGATTCCAACAACGATCCAACCTTCATCGACATTCCAATTCCCTCCAACACCTCCAACACCAGGCACTCGGCGACACTGACATTCGTGGCAACTTTTGTAGGAAATGAAGGTGATCCAACGTTTGGGGACTGGAGGGGTTTATTGGATGAACGTAGCAGACGGAAACAAAATTGGGCAATTTAAAACAACCACTAAATTCAACCCAAAAACTTGTTAGTTTGTCCCTCTCTGCCCTCCAACATTCAAGCATGGCTGAAAAATCGGCCACTTGCAGATTCGAGTTTCCGATTCAAAGAATGGTGCTTTCCAGCTGGCCATTTGTGATCAGTGGAAAGTCTATATTCGCGTTGGCGAACCATTGGAGTTGATCATACTCTTGCCATGCTTATTGGTCAATCGCCGATGTTTATGCTGGTCAAATCCCCCATAGTTTGTTGGTCCAATTGGTGAAACAATATCTCCTTGTGTTTACTTTCAAGTTCCCGAAAGCCACATTTTTGTTGACTAAAATCTACATACGCCCCCCCCAACTTTTGCTGGTATTCAATTGCTGGTGAACTAAACATATATTTCCAATTTTTCGATGGGAGGCTAGGCTACCCCCTTTCCAAGCTCCTCCCCGTGCACAGGTCGATTGAACTCATCCTGCGAAAGCTCTCTGAGGCCATCAAGAAGGGCAAGGTGCGCGTGGGACCGTGGGGCTTCCAGTGATGGGGATGCCAGGAACAGTGGGCAGTATACATGTGATGGGTGTAGATCTGTATAATTCTGTATCTACAAAATATAAATAGACCTTAAAATAGACCAAAAGATACACATTGATGTTATAGGTATCTACAGGCACACAGTAGATTCATAGACAATGAAAAGATCCATGGGAGTCGATTGAACGAACTAGGTCTCAAGAGAAGGTTGAACTCCTGGCTGGGCACAACATGGGTCGACCTGAAAACTCCGCACTTTTCTGTTTGTTTTTTTTGCTTATCCTCCTGGAAAATCAACATAGCTATGGAAAGAACCGAATTTTGAACTAAATGGACCATGGCTTTCACAGCTATGTCATATATGTTGAATGACTGGAGGGTGCCACTGGTTTTGGTTTTCAGCAGCGGTTGCCCCGCCAGATGATGAAGACAACGCCAAGTGCTGAGGAGATTTGGGCATGGCTTGGGGCAATGACCATGGGTTACCCTCTGGCAAACATACAAAAAGCTATTGAAAATGGCTATTTATAGTGGATTTACCCATTGAAAATGGTGATTCTCCATAGTTATGTTAGTTTACCAGAGGGTATATTCTTACCACATGGGGGTTTCTTAAAATGGGGATGCCCACCATGGGTTTCAATACTTAACTGGTCTAATTTTTGGATGTTAAATGGGTCCCTCTATTTCAGGAAACCTCCATACCACCATACCATTGAAACCTCTAATGATTTGGTTTCCAAAATTGGTTCATCCCCCCTTGGTCCGTCCATTGCTATTCATTCTTATTCCATTTTTAGGTTTCCAACCCCATTTGTTTTTGGGAGAAGGATTGCAAAGAAACACAGCATGTTGATTTTGGCGTCCTCGATTTCATCCCCAACTTTGGGCTATGGAAAATGCCAAAATGCCGAGTCGTTTGTTCCCCAACAGCAACACTTTGCTATGGGGTCTTTAGCCCAGCTCCGGTGCGATCCGGTGCAGCTTCAAGACCAGGTTCCGGACAAGGTTCCGGAGGGTTCCGGTGCAGATACCTTGTGAGGTTCCGGAAGTTTTCGGTGCAGGTGCAGGTAGTGGGTGAGGTTCCGGAGGGTTACGGTGCAGATACTTGGTTAGGTTTTAGAGGGTTTTGGTGCAGGTAGTTGGTGAGGTTCCGGAAGTTTCCGGTGCAGCTACCTGATGAGGTTCCGGAGGATTCTGGTGCAGATGCTTTGTGAAATTCCAAAGGGTTCTGATGTTTCTTATGGCATAAGCACTTAATTTTTATGGCGCAAGCACTTAATTTATGGCAAAAACGCAAAGGCTTTGAAGCTGTTGGGGATAGTACCTGAGTTTATGTTTTTTTTCCCGGTCCAGTCCAGAGTTTGCCCAGGACAATGTGAAGGAATGGGATCCATGGATCTTGAGCCGAGACCGTATCCGCTACCTGCGTCGTCGTTCCAAGCGTCAGGGCTGGCAGAAGGCGAAAACTTGGGGGGGACCAAGATGGGGATGAGTCCAAAACTAGAAATCACCTGGTGAAGCCCAAAACAGCTGGGATTTCTGGATGTTTTCAAAACCCTCTATGGTATTTCAGAGGCTTTGATCCCCTGATGGAGCCAAGTTCAGCATCACAGGATCATTTACACTTTGTTGTTATATGCAACCTTGACGAGAATTGGTTGAACTTGGGATTTTACTTATCCAGCCTTGGAATTTCATGCAACCGCTCTAATGAGCCCCGAACAAAGAAAAGCAATCTTTCTGGCCTAGAGTGCTTTTCAACCTCAAGATCTACAACTGAGCTCCGGTCCTGGCAAAAGTGTCGCAGATATTCAGAAACTCCAACGAATTGCCTTGGTTCCTGTGGCATTGGAACAGTGCTTCTTTCAAGGCTTAAACGCAGTGCGTTTTGATGGTCCTATGGGGTTTAACTCTACCGTTTCCTACCTTCAATGAACAGGATTGTCAAACTCGGTGTCAACTCACCATTAGAATCATTAGAACTTTCGATGGTGCAGTTAGTCTGCAGCCATTTCTCTGCCTCAAATGGTGATTGCAAGAGATGTCCAAATCTATCAGCTGGTGTCAGATGTGGAATGGTGTGGTCTCAGTATAGCTGGTATTAGCTGGTAGCATTTCAGCAGATGTGAGGAAACTCATCTCAGAACTTATCTCGATGAGACTTGAGCAGCAAACCTACTGGTTGGTTGTTTCAGAATATACATATTATATATATAATATATATATATACATATTATAATATATATATACATATACATATAATTATATATATACACAATAATATATATATATATATATACATATTATAATATATATATATATACATATACATATAATTATATATATACACAATAATATATATATATATATACATATTATAATATATATATACATAATATATTATGTATATATATACATAATATATAATGTATATATATACATAATATATAATGTATATATATATATAATTATATATACGCAGATGTCATTTTGCATCCATAGTGTGGATTGTGGAGCGCAAAGTTTCAGGAGCTTCACCAGGTAGCTTAGGACGCAGCTGATGGGATGTGCTGGATCACGGCATCGCAAGGTCTTCGCCAAAGATGCAGTGATCTTTGTGCGTGACGACCACTCCTCCACAGAAGAACAGCTGAAGCTGGCTCGTGATTTGCACAAGGCACCTGGGGTGAATTTGCGGAAGTTGTGTTGCACCCAGATTGGGAAGTCTATCAGTTGGTCTATTAGTTGGTCTATGTGCATCAGATGGAACGGATCTGTTTCTAGCGGCCAATTTGACATCTCCTAACTGATTGGACGCAAGGTGAAAAACTTCAAGAGATTTGCGGCAGAAGGTTTCGAAAATCGCCCAGTCATGAATGGAGTAGAGTGAGCCTCACTCCTCTGAGGCAGCTGGGGGGACACTTTGGCTGGAGTTTGTGTCTGAGGATGTGCTGCAGAAAGTACGTGATGGCTTGAATTCCAACGCTGCAGATGATGCAGACATTTTGGAGGAAGCGCGAAGTTCCATCAGTTCCAATGGCTGGTCCCCTGAGTTCAACAAATCTCTGGTGGGCTTAATTGGCCTCTCGGCCAAGCAAAAAACATATAGTGGTGGTGATGGTGGTCACATTGACCCACACACCACCAACAGCCTGTGTATTCATGGAGTTTTTTCCCAACAGCGTTAGCTTAGGGGTCTCAGCCCAGATAAGGTTCGGTGCAGCTTCCGGTGCGGGTTCCGGCTGGTTCTGGAGGTTCCGGTGGGTCTTCCTGGTTCCAGGAAGTTCGGGGAAGGTCTGGTTTCGTTCTGGGCAATTCCAAGAAGTTGCGGTGCGGGTTCCGGGCTGGTTCTGGGAGCCAGTGCAGGGTTCCGGGCTGGTTCCGGCAGGTTCCGCAAATGCTTGACTTTTTTTATTGCAACTTCAACTGTGCATGTGAGGTGTGCTTCTCCATCTTCTCCGCTCGACGCGCACACACACACACACTCACACATATACATACACACATTGCATTGATTCAAAATGAAGTTGCGCTCCTTGCCAGGGTTGCAGGGTTGCAGTTGTTTTCAATATCTTCCAACCAAAGACTGTGACTGGTAAGTTCAAAAGAAAAAGAAATGAAAGAAATGACCACCGTTAACTCTACAAGGCTTCCCTCGAACGTATAGAAACGAGCATCAGAAGATTTGGGACCACTTTCCCAATCTTTTCCTTTTGTTTTTGGGGACGCGTTATTTTTTGTAATTTTTCCCCAACAGCGTTGGCTTTGGGGTCTCAGCCCAGATAAAGGTTCGGTATAGCTTCCGCTGCGGGTTCCAGGCTGGTTCCGGGTGGTTCCGGAGGTTCTGGTGTGGTCGTTTCGGAGGTTCCGTTGTGGGTTCCGTTGTGGGTTCCGGTGTGGGTTCCGAAGGTTCCAGTTTTGCGATTCCTGGTGCAGGTTCCGGGGTGGTTCAGTTGTGGGTTCCGGGGGTCTCCGGAGGCCAGGGCTGAAACTACCACCTTTGCTGTTGGGGATATTGCCTGACTTATTCTTCCATCAATTGATGGTAGATGGGGTTAGTCAAGACCATTGGTTGTGTCTCATTGAAAATTATAGAGGATTTGATTGGATAGTTAATGATCATTTTCAATATTAACATGGCCATATTTGGGGGGTATACTATCCATTTTCAATCACACTCAAATTTAAAAGCTTGCGCCTGACAGCCGGCCGCTGGCCAGAAAAGAGGCATGTTGGTGCCATGTTGCAGCTATGTTGGGGTTGTTGCTACATTTCGTCCCTAATGCGCTCCTTTTGCTCTTGGACGGGGTCGGCAGATGTGAAAAGTTCTTTTATATAAATATTATATATATATAAAATATATATATATATATATATAAATATTATATATATAGTATAATATATATAGACATGTATACATATATATCCCCACTGTAAATTATATAAGATCCCACTAAAACCAGCTTTTCAGGGTCGATTCCAGAGGTATTGCCTGGAAACATCACATCACCATTCACGCGCTCGACGATGTGCAGTGGTCCCGCGATGCCTTCACTGCGCGCTACGGCCCCTACCGGGGCGGGCTGCGCTACTTGACCAACCGCGCGGATCAGTTGGATAACGGAGAAGGAGCCACTTCGAGGTGGTGCAGCAAGATTTGTGACAAGAGATTGGTGGATTCAGGACTTCGGTGTTGCGATCATTGCTATTGTGGTTATTGTGGTTATTGTGGTTATTGTGGTTATTGTTGTGATTCATGATTCTTAGTCTTGCTGTTACTATCATTATTGTTGTTATTGTGGTGAAATCCAATAATGTTGCGGTTGGATGGCAAATCCCCTTTGTTTGCAGCAGATTTTGTTAGGTTTTTCTTGTTGAAATCCTTGTTTTAATTGGCTGAACCCCCAGTAGTGAACTCTGCGATAAGTGAGACTGGAGGCTTTCACCCTGAATCTCTTCGCCGATTCGCTTTGACATGTTGGTATCGATGGGTCTTCCAACTTCTATTTGATCACTGCAGGACCAATCGTGATCTTGGCAGGGGCCGAGCATGGCCCAGCCTTGATGAAATTCATGAAGGCTCGAATCAACGTGGACGTGAGGTACATGTACGATGATTTTCAAGCCATCAAGAGACATGCTGCCAACAAGGTCTCCGAGACACTTGACTCATTGAGACTCAGCAAAGATTTGGAAGCGGATGAAGAAACTGAGAACTTGCTACAGAGGCTGCAAAGGAGCCTTGAGAGCCTGCTTTGACCCAGTGGGGCCGAGGGGATGGGTCAAAGTTTGGGGAATTTCTCCAGGGAATCCCCTGGGAATCCCCTGTAGTTCACATCACAGCTGGGGTCTTTTTCGATGTGAATAACCATCCCAAGTATGCGAATAAGTAGGTTTTGATCCATCCCCAAAAGTTGCCAACCTTGGAAGACTCAGATCAGCACGTGATGAGGGACGTGATGATGCACCTTCTGGGTCTTTCACCGCAGCTTTGTAACACAATTGATGTCAATTGATCCCCAGGTTCTGGCGGTTCTGGCTTGTACCTGGCAAGGAGATCTCCGGCTTGATGGCTTACCTGTGACGAAGTCACACTAAGCCTTTCTGCCTGCAGTCCAAAAACATGACGTCTAGTGAAGTGGGGGAAGGTTTGAGTCAGATGTTTTGGTTGAGTTTTCGCTAGTCCCTTTTCAAGGAAGCACGCTGCAGTTCTATTGGAAGGACAGTAGATTTGGAGCGTCAGAAGTTTCTAGGATGAATCAAACCACTAAAGCCTACAAAACGGGAATGAAGGGCACCTTCAGGACATTTTTGTCTGTGGGGGGAATCTGGTTGGGTCCCTCATTTCGGTGGGGTGAAGCCTTGCTGCAGGGCATCTATGGTAGCTACGAGAAGTTTGGGTCTCAGCATCGAGTCCACCAAACTGAGAACTGGGGTGGCGGAAAACTCACAGAAATGATGCTTAAATGGCTTAAATGTTGCTGGGAAACCATGCACTAAGGTGGTAACGATCCTGAATATTTCCCAGAAATTGGTGGTGAAAACCATCCGCAAATGGGAGGTTATTGGGAATACCAGTTGATTCACCAGCTTTGGACTGCAGATGGCCTGCAAACTTTGGCGTTACGGCTTGAATCAGTGGTGATCAATTTTCTATGCTCTTTCGTGGAAATAAGGGTGAATTGGGGAACCCCCTCTTAAGTCCCAGAGCTGCATTCGTGGGTCTTGGGCATTGGACCGAGCAACTTTCTGCTCACCAAAGCCGAGTGAAGGTGATCTCCCAGAATCGTTATATTTCAAAATTTCAAAGTTTTCGGAGGAAACTCCCATGTTTGGATGGAAACACTATGCGTCACTATGGCTGTCCTGTCGATTTTCCTTTCGAACATCCGCCAATCACCTGGTGTCGCCCAGTTACAAGAAGTGCCATCCTTGGGGAAACGTCCCCACGGTGGCTCCGTTGGGATCCCCAGCCGCGCCGCTCCAGCAATGGCGAAGGGATTTTTGCCATTTGGAAAATCCCAAGAAAGAAACGATGAATTTTCCCAGTGCATGGCATTCCAAACAAGGCAATCCATTTTCAGTCACCATGGATGACACCAGCCATGTTTTGGGCAGGTTCCACGACTTCAAGTGGAACGACATCATTGCCCGGGTCCTGGGAGCATTGCACCAGGGTTGATCTGAAAAAGATCTTATAACTCGTGAAATCACATGAAATAACCCAAAAGTCGAATTGTAGACGTTGTCATTTTCCATCATTTACTGAAACACGGGGGCCAAAAAGGGGTATCATGGGGTATCCCCTCATTTCTGAGTAAAGCCACCAAGGATCCAGCACACAAGTGAGCCTGAGAGATCCATCACACGGCGCCCACAGCTGGCATGGCATAATCGGCCTAGATGGGACATGGAACAGCAAGAAGCATCTTTGCAAACGTGAATGCAAAACACAACGAAGAAAAGGAAGACTCTTGTTTGGTTCAGATGAGGCTTTCACAACAATTTTCAATGCAAAGAGAATGATCAGATGATCCGATCCTTATGCATAGCAAGTGCGCAGCAAAGGAAGACTCATGAACTTTGAACGGCCAAGAAGCTCTGAGATCATAGGCATCTGAACCTTTCTTCAGCTTGGTGGCATTTTCAATGGGTGCAGCCGTGTGGCACAAAAAATCCTCTTCGGTGGGTTTATGGCACTCACTTGATATCCTTTTTGTGGGCCTTGAAACAGGACTAATGCGGTAAAGTGTCCCCAGAACCATCCTCAACTGCCCCAGAAATCGGTGGGATTAAAACAGATTAAAATCATTCACAATTGGAGCTTTATGGAATTGGGTGAATCACATTGCTGAATAGCTGTTCAAGGATTTGGAAGGTAATGTTTCCGCAGCATGACCTGACCCGATATCACTGACGATCTTAGGATTTGGAAAGCACAGTGCTTTTCCAAAGGACGCACTTGAGTGCTGCATCCTGCGTTTTCTTGGGCTCTGAAGATTCTTTGCACGCATTAAACATCAACAGTCAGCCATCTTCAAGTGATCCCACCTAGAACAATCACGCAGCAGGCCGCAAAGGGATTAGTTGGAATTATGTGGTTCCTGTGCTTGAAATTTAAAGCTTTGAGAGCACTGCAACGTGACTAGAATCCTCGCCTGGATTCTGATCAATTCTGGAACTCTGAGACTCGTCTGAGACCGCTATGGGTAGCTTTAAAGTCTTGCTCTTCGGCCCAGCCCGAGAGGCGGCAACGCCACTTTGACGTCAGATCAAAGCTTGGAAGGGCGGGGGAATCCCAGAAACTGGGGCTGTGTCATCACCCACAGTAACTACTGGAAATTCCTGTGTTCTATGGCAACAGCATTGCAACTTGCACTGGCATTTTGGTGCAGGCGATGGGCAGTGAAGAACTCACGGTGGAGGCCTTTTTGGTTTTGGGACTGTAGCATTGAAACATCAGGAGAAGAGACTTCCGCATGTTTTCCTGAAATTCGGATGGGATGAAACCCTACATCATACCATATTTTGATGGGAACTGGAGGAACATCCATCATGCAGCTATTTTGCCAGCTGATTTAATCCGAAAAAAATCGGGCTTTGACCGCTTTGACCTGCCACCACGAACAGCAGGTGCCTACAGTTGATGGAGGCCCCAAAGTGTGCCACCTGCGGGAGGTCTGTGACGACGTGGGCGACGCGAGAGTTTGTGGCGTGGTTGGATGACGCGGCGTGCTCGGCTCATAAATAATTATATGTCGTATGTAATGTACATATCTAGTATAAACAATAATTATATATATATTTATATATTATATATAGAATATATATATATAGTACACGAACATAGATATGTACATACATGCTGATATGAATCATTTTTCTGACTTTTCTGGATACCCCAAATCACCCGCCACTTCATGCTCTTTTTTTGGTAGATTGGAATTTGTATTGTTGGGATGACCATCCAAAGAAGAACCCGCCACAATTTTGAGGTTCACCGGGAGATTTCATGGATCCAGGAGATGTTGAAGCAGGCGCCTGCTCTAAAGAACCTGATGGACATGAGCAAGTTCTCGGTGGATCAGGACTTCAGCGACTGGGGGTTTCGTACTGGCTGGGGGAACTTTGGGTAGGTAAATAGGTTGATGTTTAACAATTAAAAGGAGGAACACCAGGCCATGCCTGATCCCTTAAAAATAAGGTCTTTTTGTTTAAGGGACAGAAAAGACTCGGTCCTACCCTTTGCCAGGAGATGATCAACAATGAAGCAGAATCTGTCAGACACTCAGCCCTTGAGTGGTTTGGACATCTTTGGACAATCTCCTTGGGCCATGAGGACAGCGCTAGGTTTGCTAAGAAGTCGTGTTCCATGGGTGCCCTCAATGAAGACCAGTCCTAGAGGACATTCTTTCTGTTTACTCATCTGCTTTCCCAAGATGGAACCAAGCTCAGCACAGGCAGATTTCATTGTTTGTTGTGAGTTGGGATGTTGCTTCCCAATGCTAAGGCCTTGAGTGACAAGGCAGAAATTGCGCTCATCCCGCCCATCAGTGGCGGCTAGTGGCTTATTACATTGCTGGTCAGAAAAAGGTGTCAGACTTTGAAGGGTGTCGCACGTCAAGAGCTGCCGCGGGTGTACTGCTTCAGGGTGACAACTGGTGATAAACTGTGAATGAATCTGTGGTATCAAAGTACATTGCACATTTGAATCTCACGCGAACGCCAATTTTCTTGCTCAAAAGAATAGTTCAAAACATATATGGACAATTCGAAACGAAACCCACTTTTTTGGCATGAAGTTAGACTGTTGTAGGTCTAGGTGCAAAGGAAACTCAGGATCTGCAACATATTGTAGTCATAGCCCAAGAAGTCACTGCAGCTATTCGGAACTGCCGGAAACATGGCAGCTCGGTGCGCCGGGGGTGGAGCAAGTGGTGCTACCTCGAGATCATGTCACTACGCTGTTCAAAGAGGATGGCTTACTGAAATGGCACCATAGCTTTTTTTGCATGTGAATACTGGATTAATAGCTTCCCCATATTATATATATGATATTAATATGAGTCATGAATATGGCTTACTGAAATATATGGCTGCTACATAAATACATTTGCAAGCACTTTCGAAGCCTTTTTGAAGCCTCAGACCTTCAGTCTCAAGTATTGGCTATGTATCCCCAATTTGGTTGACTGTTTTTCCCATGGGTTCAACATCAGGGTTTCTGCGATCTTGGGGGCCCATTTGAAAGTTGGTAGGTCTTCGGGCGCTGGGGAGGCCGCCGAAGGGGATGGCCTGGTGCCGCCTTGATCCATACGCGAGCTAAACCCGGTTCAGAATCTGTCATTGCCATGTTGGTTTACAAGGGGGGCTTAAACTACCAGGAAAAAAATGCAGATCTTCCCCTGTAGCGCACGTCGACGTTTCGCGTAGTGTTGCGCGCAGGTCGATTTGGCTTCAAGGTAGGGAACTCAGAAGGTGGTTTCTGGTGATGCGAAGGAAGAATGAAGTGAGGCTATTTGGTGGTTCATGGTTCACCCCAGGGATAGTGGGATAGTTCACCCCATTTATAATTGGACCTTGCGCTTACTTATGTTGTAACTGGCGTTATAAACCCACTAAGGTTGCCAAGTAGAAAATCCCAGCTTGAAACAGGTGTACCTTTTTTCGGAAGCAAACCAGGCACATCGAGCTGATTCCCCCACTCAACCTAGGCTTTACAGGCAAGGCGCCGAACAAGCTGGCCTTCCGCGATTAGCCTGACACTCAAGAGTTGCACTGAGTGGCTCTTGCGCTTCAATGATGGAACAATCCTTCACCAGTTACAGAGTTTTGACACCCCAATTGGTTGAGGATATACTGATATACTGTACATGCACACACATGTATATACATACACAAACACACACACACATGTGTACATATATGTATATATATGTATATGTACATACACATGCACAGACAATTATGTATGTATATATATATATGTATACATGCATACATACATGCATACATACATGCATATATACATGCTTGCATGCATACATGCATGCATGCAAACATACATACCTACCTACATACCTATAGACCTCCCTACCTGCATACATACATGCATACATATACATATGCATATACACATACACATACGCATACACATAGACACACACACATACACACACATATATATATATATAGATATATGAATGTATATATATATGAATGTATATATATATATATATATGTATATATATATGTATGTCTATATATATATACATATACATATATATATATATATATATATGTATAATACATATGTGACATCAAACAACATTAATTTTTCGCATCGTTCTATACATGCAACATGTGTTATGCATATATATATATACATAAAAAACATGTAATGTGTAATGTAATGTAATGTCATGTCATGTCATGTCATGTAATGTATATACACATACACAGATACAGATACACATAGATGTCCTCCATCAACCCTGAAAGAATTCGGAGTGCAAAGCGACTGCTGTTTTTATTGGCCTGGGGCCTGATAGGTCCAGTGGGGAGTTTTGCTGAAGTTGCGAGGTCGCCACGTGCAGTACAAGCAATCCACCAGAGGTTTCCAAAGCCACAATCCACCCTTGGTTCAAAATTTTCAGTTTTCAGGTGGTTTTATCTGAAAATAAGGTACCCCAGTCCAGTCCAGAGGTTTACTATATGCTTTATCATATGTCTTAGTAAAATGGGCTATGTTGAGGCCGCATTTCTGGGCCGACCTACGAATTCCTTCCGATTCCCTGCTGCAAGCCAAAACGCTGATTCGACCAAACCAGGTTTCGACGAGCGGCCGACAGCCTCAAATTGGTGGCTCCATTGATAGCCAGGGAGGCTGGGGAGCCTTGTTGGGAAGTGGGCCAAGTGGGTATCGGATGGTATCTGTATGGGCCGAGATTTCAGACTTTTCCACAAATCTTGCCGACCTATTCCGAGAGCCCCAACTTGGAGGATCCGAGGATCGTACAACTGGAGGAACCCCCAAAAACACGAACCACTGTTATACAAACATCCTCACAGCTTCCAGTAAATCCCTGTTTTCATTGGCTATATTCCCATTTTTTGCTGGTGAAATATGTGAAATCACCATTTTTGTTGCTGATGTATCAGTTGTATCCCACTTCCTGGTGAGATCCCACGCTTTTGACAAGTAGAATCTACATTTTCGGATCATTGCTCTTGGCCAGGCGGTTCGACTCGCTCCGGTCGCCGCTTTGCGCGACCTGGTGGAGAGGTCTTGGTACCACACACGTTTGGGCCCTCAGATTTGGTAACATGGAGTGGTTCTGAAAGAACCGGCAAGATCGATGTCTTGACCTGCCAATAAGGCTTGTTTTTCCCCACTGTCACCATTGAATATGACATTTTCACAAGAAAGTATCTGGCTTCATCGATCAACATTGTTGATAGACGGAGTTTCTCGTTTTTTAAAGACGAGTGGATTAAGTGGATTGAGGTTGTAAATGCTTGTAAATGCTTGTAATATAACCTCAGTGTACATAGTGTACCTCAGTTACTAACCACTTACCAACGAGTGGATCCTTCAGCTGAGTTCTTCCAGGGCCCCTAGGGCCACGCCGTGCCAGGAACTATAGGCCGATCACCTTGCCGTCCCTGGAGGCGATCAGCATGCCGTCGGACGGTAGAGTATCAATAGATCCTATATAGTTGGTATATTAGATATGGAATATCCATTATATTATATATATATATATATTATATAGTATATATATATATATATTATATATGTATAATATATATATAGGATATACAGGAGATATGTATATATGTATAATATATATATATATATATATAATAAAGTAATTATATATGATGGACATCTACCCCCACAGTTGGTGGTGTCCGCCATCCCAGCGTCTTGAGGTGCAGTACTGGGAATATCACTTTGTAGGGCCGTCCTGGGGCATCCCTGATGACGGTGGTGATAGAAGGGAACCACTGGAACCGCCACTTGAATGAACAGCTGGCATGAATTAGCAGAGTTGTAGTCGGTATACTTAGGCATTATGTTCTCCGTTCGTAACTTTGATATATTGGTTGTAAAAGTCGGAACTTGGATTGATATCAACAACTTGTCCTTTTCCTTGATATGGATAAACCTTGTAATGTGGTAAACCCATTGCCATAAACCATCCCCAAGTCATCATCATTTTTATGGATGGGTTCCCAAATGGCAGCTGTTTCTGGCAGCCAGGGTTTTCCACATCACATTCTTTTAACATATGGAAGGTTCCTAAAATAGCCCAGTTATCATCTATTTTAAGGGGATTTTAACAGAATATTCCACTACTTATATATATATATACATAATATAAACAATCCATTTCGGGGTACCCCCATTGGACCTCGGACCCCCCACTGACGCACCAACTGACCGTGCGAAACAGGCCGTACCCTCGGCGCCGGGGAAGTCTCGGCAGATCATTGGTGCCCCAGCAGCAGTTGATGGCTATCCAGTCCATGGCCCCATGGCTATGGACGCCACGGCCCCTTTTGGTTCGATGATTGAGCTATTAAAAATGGTGATTTTCTGTAGCTATGTGAAAGTTTTAGAGAGGGTAACTGCAACAAAGATAGGGTTGAAGCAAGCACTCGAAACCAAGAAACCAAGAAACAAACGGAGATTTAAAAAATAACAGAAAATGGGCTTCAGCCAATACAAAGGGGATGCAACAATACAACAAAGAACATGGGAAGCAACCAAACAAAAAAAAAAGTACATCATGAGCATCCACTGGAGGATGGTCTCCCTTGGTTCCTCAGGATCCATTTTGGAAGTGCCAAATTTTTTGGGCCATAATCTATCCCCAAACTAAATGCCATCCCTAAACCAAGAAAACCTCCCAGCAGATTTCTGGTGATCTCCTGCCCCAGGCACCCGCAATGCCAGTGTACCAGCGTCCTACGTCCGGATGCTGAAGTATGACGCTGGGTGACTGGTAGCACACTGGTGAAGGCTTACAGTGGCTTACAGGCCGCATCAGCAACATCGAACTTGTTGAGCGTGGCGGCGATTTGGATTTTGAGCTGTTTGATGAGGTGGGACCTCAAAACATCCCAGGCACGAAATCTGTGCCGTTTGAATGACTGACATAGCCAGTGTCTTCACTGGGCATTGAGCCATCCCTGGATGCTATGGTAGATTTGTGTTGATTGCCATGTTCTGGAGGGTAATAAGGATACGGTCCATGATGGCACTGTCCAGTTGCAAGCGATCTGGGATGGATCAGGTGCTAGAGGGCCTCAGGCCTGGGCTCCATCTTGTCGTGTTTGGGGCACTGCTTCAGCCCTTCGGTTTTCTGATATGAGTTTTTGGGTGAGGCGCTGGCAATCATTTCCCAAGATTGAATTCTCAAACATGCTTGCACCGGAGGGAGCAACATCTGCAGTTACAGAAGTCTCTTTTGAAGGAAGGTGAGACTTTTACGTGGCTGGCCGTTTCCAATATGGGGTATTTTCCATGCCAATTGGGATGATTGTCCCAAGCGACTCGTTTCTTTTTGGGATGCGTTAAATTATGATTATCATACTATCAACCAGTGAATTTTTCAGAATCTTTGGAGTGTGCTTGGATCATCGTGGACCCCCTGTCAGGGAGATTCTCTTCTGGAGACCACGGTGCAGGAGGCAACGATACATCTCAGGGGATTTTCAGGTTCTGAAGGTTGGGACCTCCAAAACAGAAGCTGTTCGTAGGGGAAACCGGTGGCTTTTTCCGGGTCCCAAGCGCCCCAAGCGCCCCGCAGTTGGGCCTGTCGTGCCAGGGTGCTGCCACCTCTGGCGGTGAAGTCTTGCCCATCTGCCTTGGTTGTGGAGAGGATTGGATTTTTTTCGTCCATTTCAAATGGCTTAACGAGGATAAAGAAACTATGACAAGCTTTGAATGATTTTGTTGGGCTCCAATTTTTGGCAACTTGGAGAGTCATTGCTGCAACATGCCAGTGACGACTCACTGCAAGCGGTGTCTTGCTGGATGCCTTGAACTCTTTGGCTCGGGCATCTGGAACCTGAACCACTGCTGTGACAAGTTTCTCCAATATTAATAGATATCCAACACCCCATCATGCTGCATTTGAAGAGGCATTGAACCATGGAAGACTCCCCCCAAATTCCAATTGCTGCCGAAAAAAAAACCTACAACCTCTGCCATTCTCGATGGATACCCAGTAACTTTGCTTCACATTCCAATCCTTGCTGTTCAATTCCTACAAGGGAGAGGCCCCCAAGTGAAATGCTTGTTGGTTTAGATTCACCTCATCAACTAGTTCGTTATATCCCACATCAACCCTGGAAATCAGTTTGTTCCACCAACTTTTCTAGCTCAGTGAAATATGGTTATATAAATATAACTCATCTGAAAAACTCTCATGGCTTCATGGCATTTATGGCTTCATTTTTCAGCATGGGGCCAGGAAAGTGGACCCTTCAGATCCCTCCTGGATCAGTCCTGCAGACTTCGTGGAGTTGGGAAGCTCAGTTGGCGCTGGGGAGATGGGGGGACATCCAGGTGAATCTGTGTTGATTTGTTGATTTTTATGGATCTTTATGATTATGGAATATTATGGATCTTTATGGATGTTCAATGTTTATGGATGTTGGTTAATGTTTATGGATGCCATTGCATGTTGCTTGATGCCTTTTTTGGGCCATTTGCCGCTGCAAGAGGCCTCAGAAACTCCAACATTGGAATTGGAGAAACCAGAACTTGTAGAACTGATGGAGGACGTAGTGGTGAATTCCAGGGCCACTGATCTGATTAGGTTCATTCTGAACCACGAGAGCCTTACAGAGGAGTTCTGCTATATGAACCGCTCTGGTCCGTATGAGTGGCTGGGCGGCAGCACAGGGTCCTTGCACGAATGCTGCAGCATGCTGCAGCAGGCTGCAGCTGTATCTTCTTCGCTTTGGTTAGCAGCACGGTTCATGTGGCAACCACCAGGTATTGACAGGTACTGTAAATGCTCTTCATCTATCTTCATCTATTATACCTTGCTTATGGGTCCAGCATGGTAGAGAAGGTGGGTGCCCAAAAGACTCTGCTGGCACATTTGTTGAGGTTTGAGATTGTGCCGTTTTCGAAGATCAATCCCAACGATTACATGACCATCTCCATCCGTGGTGTCACCCACTACTCCAACGGAGAACTGGACTACCAGGACTGCAACGGGGGATGAAGCAGTGAGACATTGGTTGAAGGTAACAATGATGCTGAATCCCCCAAAAAAAGAAACCAGAAAAAGTGGAAAGCACCTGCCAGACCTGTCAGTTGCTGTCTTGGATTGCCTAGTCAAGTCTTGGTTTGATCCGCTTGAACCGGAACAGCTTCCCCGAACCCTCCGGCATTTGTGCGTGCCTGTTTGAGAGGACTTGGCAGATTGGCAGCGTGATCAAGACATGTACAGGAGCATCGAATCCATTTCTTGGGCTCTCCGCGCAAATTGTGGGTTGTACCAAATCTTTATGGCTTGATTTCCCATGGCTTCAGACTAACTTCCCCATTTCCGTAGCTCAATCGTATTCAATTGTCTGTCTTTGCAGGTGATATCACGAACAGGAAAAAGGGCTCCTGGGCTTTACAGGTTTTTACCATCAAATATGATTCAAATATGGAGGTGTCCTGCACCATATGTCGGTGTCAGACAGCAGTTTGAGATGCGAAGGAAGATCATTGAGATCCCATTCTTCAAGAAATACCAGTCACACACTCGGATACCACAAAAAAAGATGGCCTGACATCGATTGGGCTCAAAATTGTGCCTCAAAATTGGATGGCTCAAAATGGTTGACACCGTTGACACCCAGAAAATGGATGGGTTTAGAAGTCTGAAACCTGACCACTTTGTGCACCATGTTTGAGCAAGCATGATCTCCAACTTCTAAGATTTGTATGTAATGTTGAGAGCCAGAGCACCACCAAACACAAATGGATACAAATGGTGTATCGAAAGGGAGCTTTGTTCAAAGATTCTCTGACTCCTTCGCACATTTGTGCATTTGAGGCGCTGGAAACTGTTCTCAGTTTGGAAGAGTGCCATGCGTCGCTTGACCGAAGAGTACTCCTGCTGAGAACTCACCACGGTTTGCTGTGCCATCTACCACCATGCCTACATGGGCATGGGTCGAAACCCGTAATACCACCATTTGAGGAAATGCATCATATCCACAACTACCAGCTACAGTACTTGATGTGAAAACCAGGGTACAAGGGTTTTGATCCCAACCCAGAATCCACCCATCATCCATCAAACAATCCATCAAACAATCCATCAAATCATCCACCAATTGAACCATCAAATAAACCATCAACAATCCGTCAATACTACCATCAACCATCCGACACTTGTCTGATTTATTGCCCATGTCTTACCAGAACATCCCATTTTCATCCATTACCCACATCTTAAGTCTGAAAACAGGCAACCAGCGTGTGCAGAAGTGCTCAAGGCGCAAGCGCGATTTCCTGGAGTCAATGATGGGAATGGATGTTCACCAGCAAATGTAGGGAGTTTGGCAGAAAACAAGTTTGGCTTACTCTACCACAAAGGTGATATGTATCACATATGCTATACTATGCTATGCTATGCTATACTATACGATACTATACTATACTATACATTACATTAATTACATTACATTACATTACATTACATTACATTACATTACATCCAATGCATGCATGCATGCATGCATGCATGCATATGTATATACATACACATACATGCATGCATGCATACAGACAGACAGACAGACAGACATACAGACAGACAGACAGACAGACACATACACACATACATACACACATACGTACGTACGACATTTTCAGTTTTTTGACCATCCAACTTTTTGGGTCAATGATTTGGAGGTATCCAAGGGGGAAAGTCGGAGAGATCCCTGAGACGAGCGTGGGAGGATGATCATCTATTGGATTTGGGTGGTTTCCCTAAAGTCTCAGACACATCCATATGCTTTAACTCAAGACCCAGTTGTTCCAGCTAGCCGGTGCCGGTGCGAGTTTTTTTTTGCTGTGCAGGACGCTGAATGCACACCTCTTTGCGCTGGATCCGACGCTCTGCGAGTCGCTATTGCGATGCGGGGTGGCCGAGGGAAACCAAGAAGGGGACAATAATCAGGACTTCTTTGGGATTTACCCTCTGGTCAACTAACATAACTATGGAAAATCACAATTTTTAATGCGAAAACTCACTATAAATGGGCCATTTTCCATAGCTATGTTAGTCATTACCAGAGGGTAATAACCACCAACAAGCACTGGCTTACTAAAGCATCTTTGATTTGGGGGTGTTGACCGGGGTGTTGGTTAAATCTCCATGATGCTCAGTCGTTCATTGCTTGGTGGTTTGAACAAAGATTCTAGCTTATTTTGCATCCAGTTGAATCATGGTGAAATTCGGTTCAACGGATTTTAACTGGTTAACCATGGTTAAGCACTGGGGTGACATTCCAAGATGCCTTGATCTAGGTTTCGGAAGTTGCGGTTCCAGATAACGTTTGTCAACAAAGCATGACTATCAAAACTGAAATTCACCCACAAGTGGATGATTTCGAATCCAAACAACTGGGGGGAATTTTTCCATTGCATCGTTGCTAGACAGGCTGACCTGGACCCCTGGCAGCTGACGCCAAGGTCGTAAGGAATGCGTGAAGATTAGCAGCTGGAACCTCTTGGAGGCAGCTGATCTGATTGGATTTTGAACCCTCTGGTAATTTAAGATGGCTAACATGGCTATTGAAAATTACCCATTTATCACGAAAGCTAGCGTCAGCTAGCTGGAGTCTTCTTGCTTTAGCAAGTATTCCGGGGGCTGCTCAAGGACATCACGTGATTTTTCACGTGAAAGGGGGGGACCCCCCCACCACCACCACCATCATCACCATCATCACCATCATCATCATCATCATCATCATCATCATCATCATCATCATCCTCATCGTCGTCGTCATCGTCATCGTCATCGTCATCGTCATCATCATCGTCATCGTCCTCGCCATCGTCCTCGTCATCATCATCATCATCATCATCATCATCATCACCATCATCATCATCATCATCGTCATCGTCATCGTCATCGCCATCGTCATGGTCATCATCATCGTCATCGTCCTCGCCATCGTCCTCGTCGTCATCATCATCATCATCATCATCCTCGTCATCGTCATCGTCATCGTCATCATCATCGTCATCGTCCTCGCCATCGTCCTCGTCATCATCATCATCATCATCATCATCATCATCATCATCATCATCATCGTCCTCGTCATCATCATCGTCATCGTCATCGTCATCATCATCATCATCATCATCATCATCATCCATCATGCATCATTCATCATTCATCATTCATCATTCATCATTCATCATTCACCATTCACCATTCATCATTCATCATCATCATCATCATCATCATCATCGTTATTCAATTACAATTTATCATTATTGGCAA
>Ga0126342_10006243_pt1 | contig 21083 bp, 19 predicted proteins | sample Cyp1metagenome_FD_92528 | JGI IMG/M metagenome (GOLD analysis project Ga0126342, IMG submission 92528) | Coral microbial communities from Lord Howe Island, Old Settlement Bay, Australia - Cyphastrea 1 metagenome | ecosystem: Host-associated > Invertebrates > Cnidaria > Coral ...
GCGGAGTTCAAGCTGATCCGTGTCCATTTGGCCGCAGGGTGCAACTTCTCGCTGCTTGAGAAGCAAACGGCCATATGTCTGTCTTGCTGTCCGTCTCCCTCTGTCTCTCTACAGTACCCCCCCCTCCAATTAGGGGGGTCGGCGGCACCTGGGCGCTAGCCCATTTTATTAATATCATATAATATAAGACCAATGCAAAATCCCATCATTCATTTTTCAAGCTTACAGACACACATTGGAAGAGGTCGGGCACCATCAAGTGAAGACATAAACTTCCCGCCGGACCAAAAACCGTGCTCGTAAAAGCACGTTTTTTTATCAAAAAATGAGTGGCACTGTGGCGAAACGCAAAATTCTTTCATGAAAACATCCAAAAAATAGATATATATATATACCAAAATTTGGCCGTTTTCGCATTTTACCACAATAACAGCTCATTTTCATCGGAGGGTTTTTGTGGAGTCTGAAAAAAAAACATGTGTTTCGTCAGAAGATGCGTTTCAATGCTTCAATCGTCTTCTGATGCAACTTGGCACTGCGGTTTATGTGTCTAAAAAACGTTAGTTTTACGAGGACGGTTCTCGGTCCGCTGGCATAAACTTGTAGCCAGGTCAGAAGACTGGCTTTCATTAGCAGCCGCGGTGTTCCTTGCATCTCATCAACCCTTGTCTGTCCAAGATGCCGTCAGGATGATATCAAAGTTACATAACGGACGACAGCATTGGACGTAAAAACGCAGAGCGGTTGCAATTCATAGTTGAGCAGTGAGAGTCGGAAGTGCAGGCAGGTCTTTTTAGGAAGGGTCTTCTCTGAGACTCAGGAATCAACTTTGTCACTTGCGCTCAATAAAAGGAAAGTCGTACTGTCAAGCCATAGACATTGTCGTTCATTTACGTCATTACAGCAATCACAACAGGAAAATGTGCTGTACAAGTGGGTGAGACTTGCTGATATTGAGCATTGCTTCTTTCAAAATGCTTGTATGAGGATGTATGAGGGCTCTTCAATCTTGACTCTTGACAAATATCCGTCTCTATTATTCTGGAACTTCTTATCGGACAGCTTAGACAGGTTTGGTCAGGAAGACAGATTCCCCGCCTTCTGCTCTGTGAAGAGCGAAAAAGCTCCAGGGCTTGTAACGACTGCCTCAAACTGTTGATATTCCAGCTAAGCCAGCTCTACTGCTCTTTTTTTCTAACAACGTCATTCCGAATTCCTATCTTTTGCAAGCCCTGCTCACTCGGCTGAAGTGAAAATAGATCTTGAGTCTTAGATTCTTAGAGGATCTTAGAGGTCTCAGAGCTCCACAGCAACTCTTCTTGCTCATCTTCGAGTCGTGGATGACTTGGCGTTGCATCTTTAAGCTGTGTCCAAAATATCCAAATCATGGACTCGACGATCTAAAGACTGGATATTCCAACAGTCTGTAAAACTGGGGACTAGACGATCTCATTTGCGCCCAGCCTTGGCCACCCATGGAGTCATTGCAATGAAGCCAACGCTAAAGTCGGCGACCCCTGCCTTGAGCATCGACTTGCCTGCAGCCATTTGTTTTTGAAGATCTGACTGAAACAGACCAAACAGACCAAACAGACCAAAGTCAGAGTTTGGATGACAGAAGGTGACATCAAAATTGTTGCAAAGTACCGAAAGGTACCAAGGCGCCTCTGTTGTTCATGCATAAGCCAAAAGGGCCGATCCTTAGCTGGGTCCAGGAGTCGATCTTGACCCATTGCCCGCATTGTCCACATTGCACATCGTCAAACATCCAGCTGTTTAGGCTTAAGGACACTCTGCTCGAAGTCCTGTTGCAGAATCGAGGATGACTTTGTTTCATCCTGGGCACAAAATGTCCGCAGCATCTTTTGGTTTGTTGCTCTGCTTTTGAAGGCAGCGTCTCCTTGAATCTGGCCAAAGCCAAGTCTTCTGAAAAACCTCCCACAAGTGTAAAGAAAGGTCTCAACTGGCTTGCAGATTTGACAAAACAGAGAAAGGCTTCCGACAATGCCCCGCGTGCGATCCTACGTGTTAGCCACTGAAGGCATGGGAGTGCGCAACGAAGGAAGAAGTTGACTTTCAAAACCCGCAGCCTGGACTGATCGGAACCAAGATGGGTACCACGGCTCCACCGTTGCCCATGGGCAGTTGGCCGGTCCTCTGTCAAATAGATATTCTGTGAAATTCAGACAAATACTCAAACATCCTTGCGTGGTTGTGATCTCATGATTGCTGAGATCTCCACCAAATCTGCGCATTCCCCTGGCAAACCTCGTGTGCAAGAGTAACTTCCCAAAGTGAAACAGCAAGAGCATAGGAGCGTTGGCAGCACAAACCACAAAACAAAATGAGAGATTAATAGACCTTTGCCTCGATATCCCGAACTCCTTTTGCGAGCCCATCTTGGGAGTTGAAATTCCAGATCCGCAAAGCAGCCACGCGGGTACTGCAGACCAAGCGCAACGTGCAGAAAAAAGAGTTCTTCGTTTTCGGTTGGCTGTGTCACATTCTGCCACGGTCTTCTCACAACCATACTGTCAGGCTTATGCCATAAGCATGCAACTGATGCAACAGAACAGCAACCCAAACTCCAAACTAGCTTATATTGCTTTTGTTGCGGGCAAGAGACTTACTTACAATGGGAAAATAAATGCATGTCCGATCATGTCCGTATCTGATTGCTGCCGCTGCTCTCAAACATTCCTATGTAATAATTCTTGAACCTGAAGCACACAAGCTCGCATTTTTCACTATAGCTTCAGAAAAACAAGGTGTACTTGTTGCAGGCATGTCAGGTGTAAGGGTTGGCCGGCAGAAATACATGTCTAAGATTGTCTAAGAGGTCTAATAGTTTGATCTTCATAAATGGAACACAAGAACAAGAAGAGCCTCGGCAGATTGAGCTTCAGATCAATTGGTTCAAATCCATCTCCATGTGCTCTTTGGCCTCAGCCAATACAAATTCCCAGAATTGCCAAAAAAAGTTGTATTGCAATCTCATCAGATCAGGTCATGTTGGCTTGTACTTGGTTTGTACTCCTAGCAATGCTGAGGCTGCCACACACTGTTGCCAGCCACCTCATCATTTCATGCAAAAGCTTAAAGTCTGAAAGATTTACCCCTCGCTGCAAGCTTAGCTCGCTGAGTTTGTAGCAGTGGCTTTTGAGAGTTAGGCTTCCCCTCAACAACCTTGCGAAGTCAATGCGAAATTCGTTGACTTCAGAGCGAGTGACATGCTGAGGTCGTACTCGAGCCAGTGTTGTTGATCCTTGTAGCGCACCATGAAGAGATAGCGCAGCAGGGGGAATTTTGATCACCTTTGGAAAATGAAAGTCTGGGTTCTTGATTCCAACTCCACTTGCTGTCACAGTTCTCTACCGCAAAAATAAACATATGCAAATTAAATGACTGAAGAAGCAATACTTGGAGTATGAAGCAATGTCTTGTTCTGCACTCATCTTTCTCGTCTTTGGTCTTGTATTTGCCTCGGCTTCAGAGTCCAAAGCTTCAATCAGTGAGAGTCCGCACTGCCTCAGCTGCAAGTCCGCTCTTCCAGTCCAGGAAGTCACCAGGCAACCCAGCTCTGTCTTAAGTTTTAATGACTAGTATTAATGGAGTCAAATGGAAGAATACACAGGTGTCTTCAAGGAGGCTAAGATTCCAATGAAGCCAGAAGAAGCACATGTAAAAGCTGGTGTGCCCCTTGTCGAGAAGATGTTCTAATTCAGTGCGACCCAGCACAAGTATACTTCCCTGGCCTGCTGTCACCCCAGTTTGAAGTCACCCTCAAGCAGAGATCCAAAGCCTACATGTGCTTTGTCATGTTACGCGTGCTGAGACAAATTGAGAGTTGAATTTCACCAAGCCGTATGGAAAATCCCTACAAAACTAATAGAGAGTGCGATGTGTCAGCTTTGCCTCAGGTTTTCTGTTCGAGCAAAACTGAAGGCTGAAACGAAGCCAAAGGTATCCAGAGACCGTCCCTGGCATTCCAACATATCCCAAGACCAAGCAATCCTGTGCTGGTTGCGAATCCCGCTGCGGTGGCGCAGGCAGGGCTGCAGGCGGGGCTGCAGGCACAGAGATTGGATGATCTGCCTGTCAAAAAGGCATCTTGCAACATGAAGCTGTGTCAAACCCAGAGCGTAAAAATATCAAAATGCACAGCTTCAGTCCCCGCCCAAACTCCAGCGCCTCCAAAGATTCCAAGACTTTGAGCAGGGCCTTCTGCTTCCTTTGATCCAGTCGGCTGACCTGTACATCCAGCTCTGAAAACACTGTGAGAAAGACGGAAGCTTCATGGATCTTGGAGGATCTTGGAGGCTGGCACGATCAAAGATTTCTTCAGGGAAACCGCGCACATCCGCGGAAGGAGTCACCGCCTGAAGAAAGACATAGTTCACATGAGCTATTTTTGCCATTTGGCGCCTTGTCTCACAAACATGTGTCGTCTAGGAAAAACTGAGTGAGCTGCACTGCTCTGCCTTGCAGGGTGTGCACGCAGACAGAAATGCTGCAGAATCATTAAAGGAAAATGGGACAGAAGGGCAAAAGGATTCTAGGTAGGCTACCTGAAGCAAACACCCACCAGAAGAATGAAAGGATCACTCGACAAAGCAGCTGGAAAGACGCTATCCAGGAGCACACAACACATTCATCCCAGAGGTAGAAGGTAAAGGCTGGATCCAGGACCGAACCGACTCTGCTCCTAACATTCAGATCTCAAGTCAGCACGGTCAATACACTGCCAAAGTGTTCTCATCTTCGACAGTTGGAAGAGCGCTTTCAAGTGACCCAGCCAGACTATTCTTGTGTGTGCGTGTGTTATGTATTGATATGTCGTTGACATGTCGTTGATGGCACGATTGCTTTTCGACCCCGCTTTGAACTGTGAGTGTGTGACTACATGATAAGGCCAACAGAGGAAAGAGGATCCCAGGAGACTGACTTCAGAGAATCAACACCCGAGTCTGACACTGTACATTGTGGAGGAACGCAATAATTGAACAATCAGATAAAATATTGAATATATCAAAGATATTCAAAGATGAAGCAATGATCAAGGCCTTGGCTCTGCCTCAGCAACCGGTGCGACTGCGAAACATAAAGCCGTCACCTTTTTTTGTTGTTTGCACAAAGAGGTGCTCAAAATGTCGTGTCGAAGATGTCAAAAACACCGGAGAACTTGCAGCATCTTGCAGCTGAGTCTCTGCAATCGGTTGTGGTTGCTGAATGGGTCCCAGTCCTTGGAACCAAAGCGCCAAACTCTGAGATTCGTGGAGTGACATCAGGACGCAAGATCTGCCTGGATAGCCAGCACTACCACCAATGGAAGCAGCAATTGGTGGGGCCTGCACCTGCATGGAGAAGGCAACAATGGGGACAAAAGGGTACCTCCTGCTGCATTTTCATGGTCATAGATGGTCATAGACATAGATGGTCCTTGTAGATATAGTAGTCATGGTACATGAATTCGCTATATCATCAAGACATGCAAAACAAAAGTCATGCCCAATGCCATCAAATGAATGGTTGGCTTCGAGAAACCATTCATGGAATTGACGACAAATGGCTATCTTCGTACCGCATACATCCCTTATTGCAAGAACACTTCCACAACTCTGAAAATAGCTAAAATCCATACATCAAACATGAGGTCCAGTTTTGCTTCGTACTCTCAAGCCAAAGTAGCTAAGAAAATGAATGCCAATTGATGCCGTTGTTCCTGTGAGTGCTTGATAATTTGCAGTTTCCTGTAAGAGCTACTCATGCCAGGCTAGATTGGAGTCGGAAGGACCATGCAAACGATAAGGACCAAATGAGGGATCTCTAAAGGAACTGAGGTACTTGAGGTAGTAACCAGGTGTACGTATCTGGAAAGATACTGTAGACTGTAGGTCGTCAAAAAAAAACTACTTTATCAAAAGGATTGCCGGATCGCCAAAAAAAATATGCTTGGTGACACGCAGAGTAGGTTCTCCTCTTGCTTCGCAAGCCCCTTTCTTTTTGGATCCAAGTGGCCGAATGGATGAAGATGGATGAAGCTTGTTTCCAACGGTGAAACACCGATGTGACTTTCTTCGGCGTATCCCTAGTCCAGCAATAGTGACTTCGTGGACGATCAATGAGAGTAGGTCGTGGTTCATGTCAAGAAATCAAAGCAAATGTCGAATCTGCCTGTTGACCCTGTTGGCTTTTGTAAGGCCAGGGAGACACCCAAGACAGAATCTATAATTGGCAGGCATGACACAATGGTTCCTCTCATGTCAGCCGCCACTGTACAGGAAAGGAGTGAAAAAAATGACCTGGTGGCCACAAAATGGTAGCTGTGCTGTAGCAGTGCAGCAGGCACATTCACTACGGCGCCACTGTTTTCATGGCTTCCGTACTGCAGCCAGAATTCTGTGCCGGTCGGCGACTCTCACTGCAGGTTGCTTGTGTCTCCCACATCCGCAAATTTGTAGGTTGATGATCCTTTCAGCTGGGCCAGGACGAGTTTTGTGGATCCGATCTCCTGCATTTTGTTGTAAACTGCTTGTCTCTTTTGGTCCTTGGAAATCATGTCATCCGTGCAGCGACACGAATACCGCCGCTGCCACTCTTGGTGCCACGGCAATTCGTTGGAAGGTGCCGTCTGTGCTGCGGACTGGATGGAATGGACGGAAGGGCTCTCCTGACTCTCCCGACTCGCCTGACTCGCCTCGGATTTGTCGGACCTGTCAGAGTCGGATTTGGCATCCCATGCGATTTGAACCTTGCGAGGACGATCCTTGTCTGTGGGTGGCAAGCGCGGCCGGCAGCATCGTGGTGCATGTCGCACCGGTCCAGTGTTCCAATAGCTCCTAGGCCAAACTGTTTCCAAATACCTTGCCGTGAATGCCCTCTTCTTTCGGAAATCAGCGCTAGTCTTCTCGCGCTGTTTCCTCTCCATGGTTTCTCAAGAATGATCCTGCAACTGTTTGAGCCCTAATTGCTTAAACATGCTGTGCCGGGAGACTCTTGCCTTGCAGAATCTACTAATCTGCTACATGCACATCTCAGCTGTTTCTTGATGTTTCTCGTATTTGTTCCACAAAAATTACAATCAGATCCTTGTGACTTGGAACTGGATCCCTCAAGCAAATCCACCCGGACTAGGACTGGAAAACATCCAATTTCCAAGGCCTTCAGTGGAAGAACTCCACTCACCAAGCAGACTTGAAACACATGTGGTGATCTTCAACTTCAAAGGATTTCTAAACTGAGTGAAAAATGATTACTTGAAAGCAAGCAAAGTTGCCAGTGTGATCCTACCCTTTGTCCATGCTCCATTCACTCCTTTGACACCCAGAAAGCCTTTGCAATGACTGATGGAGGTGCGGCTTGTGCAGCTTCCTGACAAGCCAAATCCACAAGTTGAGTCGAGGCACAGAAATAGTTTGCATTAGCATAGTGTAGTAACTGTAGTAGTAAAGAACAAGAGCGAGCCATTTTACAACACAGTGAACAACTTCACTGCATCTTGCTCTGTCTTGAAAGGGCCCTTTCCGTGGTTGAGGCCTCTAGGTCCTGTGGCGCTGTTGCGCTGTTGCGATCAAAGTTCTGACCCCTGCCCTGCCTCTGGTCCGAGTGGAAGTCTGCTTCGAGATGATCTGTGGCAGCTGTGGCAGGTAACGATCACGAGGCACAGGAGGCACACGAGGAAGGCTTGAAATGGTTCCAATGCCAGGACAACGCACGATATGCATCGATATACCATGATCATAGACGTGTCTTGCCCATCTGCCTCGACGAAGGTCGCGATCCTCCCGAAGTGAAGTCACCTGGCCTCAGGTTTCGTGAAAGAAAAACCCTAACAAAAGAAGAGAAAAAAGAGCAAACCAGATCACACCAGGCCTGCTTGCAGCACTTGCAACGGCCTTTTGCAAATCATAAACTGTGGCTAGCAAAACTATAACATGAACAAAGACACTGTGAGATTGCTCCCTATTGATTCGCGCTTCCTTCCTGTGCTTAAAGCAAGGGGACCAGCCTCCTCAAGGGTTTCACTCAGCTGCTTCACTCGAGCATTCTCTTCCTAGCCAAAGAGGCCAAAGATCTTACTTTTGCTTCTGCATATGCGAATTAACGAGGTCAATGCACGCATAGCAACTCTGATTGCAACCTGAATGGCGTCTGCTATCGAAGTCAAAGAAGCCGAAGTTGGCCTGGCAGGTTGAGACATTAATCAGAAAGTCTTTGCCAGTCGAAAGCATCACCACCGGACTATGATTCTGTACCTGAAGCAATGCAGAAACCATACTGACCTCACTGACCTCACCTGCTTGAGCGGTTTGGTTGCGGAGGGAGCCCTGATCCCGCACTCTGCACCTGCACAGACCAAGAACAGCAAGAACTAACCCTCCCAAAGCAATGAGTCCACGTGATGAGCGTCACTCGCTGTAATCCTAAGCTGGGGCAGCACCAAAGCAGGAGAGCAAACCCAACAGGATTCAACCAGTGTAACCAATGCAATTTCCAATCGCCAACGCAACGATTGGTCGCAAGCATTTTCAATTTGGTCTTGTGCCAACATTCCCAGGCTTTACCTCTTGAGGCACATTGACACTACATGACACTACATACATGGAGCCTTTCAGGCTTCACCTGAAAAGCTCCAGGAGGATGTGCACCGAGATCAAATTTTCGAGCTCAATTTGCCAACAAGGTTTTGAACTTTATTTTTTAAATATATATTGATTTTGATTTTCTTCCGGGCTACATCTCAAAAAAAAAAGTTCAGGCCCCGGTCATGGTGTAGCACCAGGTATCGGTGCCCCGGATCCTTATTGCAGAATTGTTGCAGAACGGTTGCAGTACTTGAAGAAAATCACCGGGGAGTGCATGAAAATGCGAAGGCTAGGACATCCTATGACGTTTTTAAAGAACATGCCGTGCAAAATGAAACAGTATGCAATATCAAGAGTAGAGCAAAAGAGTAGAGCAAAAGGCCCCGGCGACCTGTCAGATAACCTCCCAATGGAGGAAACCTATCTGGCCTCGCTTGCAAAAGCTTCAGTTTTGAATGGAGTGCTATGAAACATCTCCAAATCTGGATTTGAAGACCAAAACCGGTCACAACGGTCACAACCTGATTTCATTGAGGCAATGAAAGGAGCTGGCCTTCTCTGATCAATGGAAACCCATTCGCCAGGTCTCCTTTCCTGCCATGTCTCGCGCTTGACAAGTCTCGAAGCCCTCATTGTCAAGAGGTGTCACGCACAAGCCATCACAAGCATCACAAGCACGCCGGTTTTGCTTGGTGAAGGAATCTTCTGTAGACTTGGGACGGCGATCTCTCGAAAATGGAGCGTTGAGTAAAGTACGTCCGGTGATCCCTCAGGGCAAAGCGGCAAAGCAGAGCAAATCAACTGAATGCCACTGAATGCCAAACAATGTGGCCACTGAGCCCGTGACGGATGACAATGCTCATTGAGAATTGCTATGCCTGAGAACCAAAGTCAAAACGCTGGCAATTGGAAGAGATGTTTGTACTTCAAAACCGCTGAGGATCTCTTGGCACCTGTGTGCCAGCGGTTATTCCAAGTTCGCCCCATGCCATCACGATCTAGCCTTGGCAAATAGTTTTAGCACTGAAAATATGCACTCCTGTCACTCTGAAATGGAAATCTCTGAAGCTGTTTTTCCTCGAGCTTTTAGTTCCCAAGTCTCCTGCATGGTGCCTCCAAATACATGCCGCTCTGGACACACTGGAGCTCCAGCATCGCAGCTAATAATCGATCTGACACAACGCCAGCAATGCCAGTGGCAAGAGAATTCCATCGCACAAGCAGACGAGTCTTGCTGGCATTGCTGGCATTGCCGGCATAAGTCGATGTTGGTATCAAATAGTTTCAAAGGTTTCAATTTCATGATATGCACGTTTCATGTGCATGTCTGCCTCGGTCTTCCTGGCAAGTCACCAGATTCGATTCGCTTCAACATGCTGGCATGCCTCAAAAGTCTGCAAAGTATCAGGAATTGCGATGAATTGGTGAAGCAAAGAAGGACTTGTGCCTTGCTTTTGGTGCCCAAAGCATCTGAGAACATGGCGCTGGGTTGTTTGTCAACTCGGCTTGAAGCTCAGCCAATGATTGAGGCTTGGAGAAGTATGTCCGCCTATCCTGTCAAGGTTTGACATGTTTCACCAAAAACAAAGAGGGGCTCATATCATCTACACTGCAATACCGCACACGCTTGCCTAAAAGTATCGAAAAAACATGAAATCCAGATCCAGATGCTTACTGGCACTTACTGGTAGTAATCACTCAATGAAATGTTGTTTATTCAACCGATGCTCTCTGTGAAGCTAAGCTTTACTTCCATAGAAATAAGGCTGAAGAAACACGGGAAAAGCACACCATACTGTACAAGTAGACGCAATACGGTCATGTATATACAGTGTCTGTAGATGGCAGGCTTAAAGTCAAAATTTGGAAAGAGAAGTTTAAACTTCAGGTGTCAATTTTCAGGTGTGGCACCCGCAGCCTTCGGAATTACATCATTTGGCATACCCTTGAGATGATGCCTGGCAGGCCACAGTGTATGAACTGCTTCAGGAAATTTTCATGCCACAGCTCAGGCCTGACATCCCACGGTTCGGCCTTTGCAGATTCGAAAGTCATGAACTAAAGCTCCGCATCTCCAGCGCAATATCTATACATATTCTATAATGTATATATATATATATATATATGAATCATGTATCTATTTATAATTTATGTATATTACATTGTATATATACATGTAACACATATCAGCAAGGGAATTTGAATCACATTGGGGTCTGCATTCACCAGAAGCAAGTGCTAAGATCTGGGCTGGTGGAGGACTCTCCACTGACTTGGGAAATCCCCATTTGTCCGTCAATGGCTTGTTCCATGGAGGTGGACATCTCAAGGGACTCCTGCTTGATTTTTTTCCAAATGGCGATGAAAAGATTCAAAAGGCACATCTCACTGCAGCTCATACCTACTTCAATGCAACTCAGAGCAAAGTGTCCTGGCAACTTTCTTCTTCCGAAGTGTAGGAGCCTCGGATCGTTGTGATCAAGACAGCTAAAGCTCCTGAATCTCAGGTCAGCAAGATTCAACCCTCCCACATCTCCGAAAGATACACTGTATGTCAGGACCTGTGTCAAATCTGCGTACAGCAAGTGGAGCTATTTGACACTCCAAGAGCTTCACGGAAATTGACTTTACCAATGTGCCTTCGCCTGAAGCATGGCATGTGTTGAACTGTCACATGCCTATGGACACACATGCCAACATATACCAACATCTTCCAACATCCCTATGTCGATTAGACTTGTGATGTGACCCGGCCTTGAGGTTTCACAGTCTGCATCTGCATCCCAAAGTCTGTCCGCTCCTTTTGGAGGTCGGCCTAAGAAGCCAGGCCACAGAGTCTCATTACATCTCCTGATCGTCTCCTGAATGACTCTATGACCGACTACTCTGTCTAAAACCAGTCTGTGACTCATACTCATTTGAATCACATTTTGAATCTGAACTCTAAAGTGAAAACAAAGAGTTGCGAACTCGTCAGGGGTGCAGCCGCTTTTTTTGCTGAGTTCTTGGCTATAAACTCGGGAGCCTGCTGTGGCACAAGATCATCAGGCACCGTCGCCTGCATGGCGTCTGAGCAAAGTAAAAGCTCGTTTATCAGAACCACTGGACGAGCTACGTTACACCGTTTGTGGCAAGATTCCTTCTTGTGTCCTGATTGCACTGACCTCCTGGCTTTCTTCTGGCTCGCTCATGCCTACCAGCAGCTGTTATACCAAGGGGAGCAAGATTTGGCAAGCAATCAAAGAGAAGCAAGGTTGGCCTCTGACCAGAGCTGTGATCAGGCCGCATAAGCCGGCTTGAGCAACATGGCAAGCGGTAACACGATAGCATCTTGGTCAATCAGGCAACGCTTCATGCAAATTCAATCTTCCTACAGCTTGAGACACAGAATCACAAAGCCCATTCCAGGCAAAGTGCCACATGCGGAAGGCCGACCCTCTGCTCAAATTGACTCGTCAAAGACTGCCGAAGCCAGGAGAGCCTGGCGTACTTTAGCAGAGCGGCTCAGAGCCATTCAATTGCTGCATCTCAAGATCTGTATTCAATTTCTTCTACTGGAGCTATTTGAGCCAATTTGAGCACTTTCAATGAAGTCATCCACTAAGGCCATTGCTGCTCATGGTTTGCTGCATTCATCATGTGCAGCACTCCCCGTGTATCCTGATCAGCAGAACCATGTTGGCTTCTGAACTTTTGTGCATCTGGTTTGGGTGTAAAGGGACAACTGCTGACCTCCAAACTAGTGAAGAGCCAACCCACAAGTGTTATGTAGGTACTTGCCCTTTGAAGAAGGTTGGAATATTTCTTGTTCGTATGGGTTGTGCTAGTCCACCTTTGGCTCAGCTTGCTCTGATATTCTTGGATGCATGCTCTAGTTGATGTAAAGGTGCAAGGTGCAGTAGAAGCTACATCAGCACCAATCTGCTCGCTCTCAGTTTGTGTCAGTCATGGTTGCTCTCTAGCTTTGCATTGCGCTTCAATTCCTTTTGAGCTATATGGTTGCATTCTGCAGCCTTTTTTCTCTAATCATACTGGTCCAAGGTTGCTACTTTGCATATGTTTGGATCGGTTCTTGAGGGTCCAAAGAAGGTGATCCCACCTTCCTTCGCTGCAAGCGCAGTGGGCCACTGTCATCGGTCTATGCTAGCACCCCTTTCAGATTTTGTCGAGTGCTTTTTCTGAAGGGGCTTTGGCTTTCTGTGCTGGCTTTGTCTCCGTCCTACCCACCTCCTGTGTTCGAACTCTGGCCGCGACTCAAACAGTGAGTTGCAAAGAGTTGGTCACAAATAAACAATGTGACGATGCATGGGTGGATCAGCCTGTCGCTACCGAGCCTGGTTCGCTTTATGGCTAGAATCTGATCGTTTTGCGGGTAAGGTTCTTGGGTGGTTTTGCTTGCAGTTGCTCCTCATCTAGAATCTAGAGTATCTTGGTGAAGGGATCTGGTGCAAGTGAAAGGGATCCAAAGCATCGGGAGAAAGCGTCTCTGACATGGCTTCCTCCTCTGAACTGAAATTTAGAAGCAGCTTCCAAGCAGGAGCAAAGACGTGCAAAGTTTTACAAGTGCAAAGAACTGCCTGGTCAAGTCCAGGGTTGCTGCAACCGCTGCTTGGGCGGCTTTCCTGCTGAAGCCCCTGCCAGGAAGAGATGAGAACAGAAAGGGCTCTTTAGCACATCCTCTTGCCCTGGCATTGTCAGCAAGAGGCAAAACCAAGCCGAACTACGAAAGCTCTTGCTGCTAGTAGAAGCTGCTTTTCCAAGATACTGACCTCTTGGATCTCTTCGTTGATCTTATCTGTACTGCCCTGCCAGAACATTGAGGATTCAGCGTGACAGGTTTCCATACTTTGCAATTGAGAAGTCGCATTGCAAACCCCAAAGAAGAAATTATAACAAGCTGCATGAATCCGGGCTGCCGTTCCCGTAGTCAAGTTTCTCTCCGCAGGATTGTTTACAGTACCCGTACCCTTCCGTGGACAACTCGAGGCCAAGGGGTAAGGAAGGAAAGCTACAGTAGCAGGGCGGGTACAACCAAGACGACGTGGAAACAAAACCTGACTTCTTCACCTGCGGAGCAGTCACGAGAAATATCGTAGTCATGAATACATTGCACTGACAATGATGTATATGATGTCTCAATAAATATCACTCCCAGCCAAGGAGCAGGAGACCAGAAGCGCTTAAGCCCCTGCTGATCGACTCCAGAGAGGGGTGTGTATCTGTAAAGTTTCATGTGATTGGAGATTCCTGCCAATACCTTGCTAAAGCAAGAGGGACTGATTGTGAATATGGAACAATCAGCAAAAGGTCATAAAGAACTTACTTTCCACGTGTTTCTTCAAAACTGACAGCAACTCAAACTTGTGGTGGCCGCTTGCAGACAAACACAGGAGCTGGAGAGGGTATTGCCAAGGAAGTCTCTCTCTCTCTCTCTCTGCAATTTATCACGAACAAACCAATTCATGCACATGTTTGCCTTTCTGTTCAGATAAAGCAGGTGGTCTTGAAGAAGGCATACAGTAAAATACGCGCCAAAGTTATGATATGAGTAACATGAGTACACAAATGCAAGGCCAAGTCAAATACCCATCAAATGCCCAATGCTAGACATGCAGGAGGTGCCAGCACTAACCTGTTTCCTACGTAGACGTTTAGTCTTTCAAGTTCTGGCCTAGGACAATCTCAGACTATCTCCTTTAGTCTTTAAACATCGTTAAATTTTCTCTTCTTTTTTGGTAGTCTCTCTGTCCACTACGGAGCCGTCGTGGTGCCCGCGTGGCCCCACCAGTCAGTTCGCACACAAAATCTGAAGTTTTCCTGGTGATTTTGTCTGAAAAATGGCTGCCTGGCTGCTTTTCTCATGAGGAGACGAGCGATATACGGCTCCATCCTGCAAAAGAAGGCATGCTGCCGCAATTTCAGTTGCCATCTATGCACAGAGACTAATTCCAGAAAAGGCCTTTCCAAATCACAGGACCTGCTTAACGCATAAATATATAGGTCGTCGTATGAGAATACATGACCACATATGATCACAATGTCTGTTCTGATCTTCCTTATGTCATTGCAAAGCTGTCCTTTCCAGGTAGTTCCACTGTCTTCAACTGCCACTCTTTTTTGTGTGACCTCTCTCGCGGTGATTCAAGTGCGGCAAGAAAAAAAAACATGTCTAATATTTTCTAATATCATGAGATTTCCAGGTGTGCAAAATGTATGAATTCTGTGACCCACAGCAGCATCGTTTCTTGCTTGTTGAACAACCATAGTCACTGCTACAAACCCTGTGTAAATTTGCGGTTAGCTTCTGCTGGGACTTAGGTCGCGTCTCCATGCCACCAGCTGAAGGAACCTGCATCGGCAAACTCAAAATATGGTTCCTCCAAGCGGAGATCCACGAACTGTCAGGAACTGTCAGGAACTCTGTAGAACCAGGAATTTTATCAGTTGTCACAAACCAAGCCTGCGAAGTTTGTTGCCTTCTCCTGGCCTGTGGATAAGCAGGTCAAAATCACATTGTCTTGATCACAAATCATAATATTGTTCGATGGCGCTAATCATGGAAAAAATACATGGCGGTTGCATGAACAGCGTCTCCAACAATAAGCTAAAGGAAACGGTCACCAAAGAAATAACAAAAAAAAACAAACATGTTTGAATACATGAAACACATGAACATGTGGGCAGTACAGATTATGTACATGACACATACAAACACAACAGAAACGACGCAAAGAATACGCACTGACTTGTTTGAAAAAATGCTGGCTTTGTAGAAATGGGATCATTTTTCGCCTTGTTGATTGCATGTGCTGTATAGTAATTTGAAACGTGCATCGTGCTGCGATTGGTAGCTGGTGTTTTGTTTTTGTTGCAACCGGTGTCCTTATTGACACCTGGTCTCCAACTTGTCTCTGTGCAAGTCCAAACTCTACGTTTACGTTACCTTGGGATCCGCCTGGGGTCTTTGCATGTTTGCTACACCTGTCAGGTTCCACGGTTACCTGACAGGCTCACAGTTGATTTAGGTGTCCACCCCTGCGGGCGTGTGCCACAAAAAAGACACTAATACACGAAATGCGTGATATGTTTTCGGGATCTCTGTCACCTAGTTCCCTCTGAGGGTCACAGTAGCCGCGGCTACTCTTACACATGTTCGTACAAGTTCGTATGTTTCACTGTGTTTCGCCTCCTTCAATCTATCTTCATTTGCACCAGCAAAATGAAGCTGAAATCCTCGCTCTCTGTCCTGACAGTTGGAGCGTCCAAGTGCAGCCACTGGGGGCTCTGGAAGGCTGGTCCAAGCCAAGTCGAGAGATATGAAAATTGAAGACCAGTGATCATAGAAGGAAAAGCAGAAAGTATGTGCATCACCCCTGAAAGGTGTACATATATAATGGGAAAACCATGGAATGCCATTGTTGATTTTGCAAGGAGGACGGAGATTTCATCAACCACAGCTGCCAGTCATGGCTCCTCCGCTTTCTGCAGTTGTTGAATTTTCAAAGCCTGGCACAAGAATTGCACATTCTGCTCTCAAGGGATCATACGGCGAGACATCAAAACCACTTTGCAATGTGGACAAACCCAGGAGGTTAATGAGATCCGGCGGTATCCCCAACAGCTGCAACGTTTTATTTTTACAAATCTTTCAGAAGCGTGCTGCGAAGCCAAGCGCTGGAAACACATCAGCTGGGTTTCCGTAGTAAAATGGCTGCAAATCCCGTTGAACCTGACCTGGCCCTGCATGAAAGCCTCTCCACCAAAGCCTCCCAGACATTCTCCGGAACCTTCTCCGGAACCATGTTGAACCTGACCTGGCTCTGCACCAAAGCCTCCCCAAACCTTCTCCGGAACCTTCTCCGGAAGCCTGTTGAATCTAACCTGGCTTTGCACCAAAGCCTCCCACACCTTCTCCAGAACCTTCTCCGGAACTTTGTTGAACCTGACCTGGCTCTGCACCAAAGCCTCCGGAACCTTCTCCGGAACCTTCTCCGGAACCCTGTTGGACTTGAGTTGGCTCTGCACCAAAGCCTCCCAGACCTTCTCCTGCTGAACCTGACCTGGCTCTGCACCAGAGTCTCCCAGACCTTCTGCCTGTTGAACCTGACCTGGCTCTACCAAAGCCTCCCAGAATCTTCTCCGGAACCTTCTTCAGAACCCTGTTGAACCTGACCTGGCTTTGCACCAAAGCCTCCCAGACATTCTCCGGAACCTTCTCCGGAACCCTGTTGAACCTGACCTGGCTCTGCACCAAAGCCTCCCAGACCTTCACCGGAACCTTTTCCGGAACCCTGTTGAACCTGACCTGGCTCTGCACCGAAGTTTGAACCTGAGCCGGCGCCTGCACCAGTGCACACCGGAGCTATTCTGGGCTGAAGACCCCATTAGCTTACGTTGTTGGGGAAATATATTAACCGTTGGGCAAGCACAGTAGGCAAGGGCAAATCATGTCAATCACCCGGCACTTTTACAAATAGCTCTGAGCCGGTTAAAGCAAGTTGTTTATGGGAAAAAGGCTCCTTCGCATTCTTGAACTGAGGCTTGGGTTTATTGTTTGATCTGGATTCTCAGTACTGACTTGTGTTTCGATATTAACTTTAAAGTCAGCGCCAGGTAAAATCTCAGCAAGCTGGTAGTGTTTCTTCAGATTCAAAGATCAGCGGATTAAAAAAAAGTATAATCCCATGAACATATGCTTGCCTTTGTCTGTCTGGTTTTCTCTTCCTTTCGCTGGATGCGGCCTCGCTCCGTCATGAGCCTGCACATGTCAGTTCCGAAAGAACTCTAATCTAGCTGAAGCTTCTCTCCATACTATACATGCATTATCATGCATTGTCATGCGCTATCATTCATGCATCATCATGCATTCAACCAAGACGGCACATGATAACACATGCAGTGTCGGGCTGTGCACGATGCACGCAGCTTTTGGGCACAGCTCGTCAGATTTGCAGCGACTCCAGGAGGTACTAGGCCACCTGCCGATTTCTTCGAACATGATGTATTTGCTTTAGAATGCTTTAGAATGCTTTAAAATGCTTTAGAATGCTTTAAAGCGTATTGAAAGATATACTGATATACTGTACTGAACTTGGACCTTTCTGATCTTGAGAATCTTGTATATTCAAACCTGGACTGGATTAAACTGCCCTGGGCAGCCAAGGGCAAGTCGAGACTGTAAACCGAGTGTTCTGTATCTAGTGGTGAAGGATTTGATCTTTCATGCAGTGCGTGATTTCTGCGTGTCACTGCTGACTGCACTATGTCTCTTCTCAGAATGGATCATTGAGCACTGCCAAGACGGTCTGTGCAGGATTCTGTCAGTTTAGAAAAGAGTGAGAACTTCACAAAGAACGCTTGACTCGCCAGCTGTACACTTGCTTTAAGTCTGCTTAGTCCCTCTTCAGCAAGTTGCTCTTGCCTAGACGCCCAATCCATGTTGGAAGGCGGGCGTATTCTTGACGGTAGTACCTATCCAGAGGATTTGAAAGGACGGCTGCACAAATCACTGCTACAAAAAATATCGAAAATCACTTGCGAGACTTGCGAAGTGCACCTCTTTAGTCGCTCCAAGACAAACGCGTCCTCGCAAAGAGCCAATGACTTTGTTGTATTGGCCTCCGTCCATGAATGGCATAAATGGGCATAGAGTCTCAAAGGAATTCGACTAGGATGGCTACAACAATGCTACATAGTGATACAACATAATACAACAATATACCGCATATTGCAACATCACTTTAAATCACAACATATATCATAAGACATGTATCAACAAACATCACCTTTAACATGAACCCAGTATTTCAACATATTTCAACACCTTCAAGACATTTCAAGACCAGCACGCAGCGCGGCAAGAGCTCCAGACCTTCACCCGTTTGTTCTTGTGATCAAAGACTGCGTGAGCCTCAAACGGCCTGGTGCCACGGTGCCACAACGGTGCCACAACGGGTGCCACAATGGTGCCACAATGGTGCCACAACGGCAAATCTCGATCCGTTCGATTGGTCTGTGCACGGCTTGCCTCAGGCCCAGGAATGCAGCCAAGCGATTATAGGCTTCGCGAACTCCTGCAACAGAGATGAACAGACATGAACAGACATGAACAGAGGGGAAGGTTTGCGCAAGCACTGCTCTAAGCGCCTTGAGCTTTGACTCCAACTGTTAGATTTTCACACCTAGTTCAGTGACGTTCACTGCACTCTGACAGAGGGGTGACAGCCTGCCAAGTAGCACCTTAATCAGCTTCATCCAGTCCGTTTGGTTCACTTGTGGGGATGTTGAAGGGGTCTCACGGCAAAATCTGGCCGGCCTGAATCAGCAGTGAGCGAAGGATCCAGGGAGTCTCGATGAAGCATATGCACCTTGGCTGCAAGTTAAGTGGTTCATGGCGAAGTATGGAAAGATAGTTATGCTAGAATGTTGCAATCTGCTGAGACATGACAAGCCAAATAAAAAGACTACAGAAAAAAAACATCTGGAAACATGTCGAGCAGCTCTCTCAGTGCCAAATATCCTGACGATTCCCTCTGCCAGAAACGTGAAGAAGGCCCTTCTGCGACTGAGGTTGTACCATTTGTTCCTCGATCTTTGAAAGCGGGGAACACGCGAGCACTCTGCCTAGTGTGCCTCTCTCCTTCTATAGTCGGCTTTCCAAGTCCTCTGCTTACTGTCTGTTTCAGCTTCAGTTTATTCATTTCAATTTCGTTTCCAGTCTTGCAGACAGAATCCACGGTTCCTACCGCACTGCACAATCCAAGGTTCGACAAGGACGTGGGCTTCGGTGCGGCCACAAAGTCTGCAAGCGCAAAGTCTTGCAATGGAGGGCGCGGAGGATCATCTTCCCTACCGGCATACCTCCAGATCTGTGAATCTTTGAAAATGTCTGCCTGGAACTAGCCACGCAATTGTCACTGTGTTGCAAATTCATTTCATGTGAATTGACTTTGGAAATTTGCAGGCCGGATCCCTGCAGCCTGCGAGAAAACAAGTTCATTGGATTGACTTGCTGGGCTGGGGTGTCTGAAACATGTGCATTCACTCTTCAAAGCTTGTTCTTGCGAGTCTTGCTGGTTTCCAAGGAAGTGGGTTGCCGTCTTGACAGGACATTTCAAGGCTCGGCGGCCAATGTTTGGAGGCATGGGTTAAAAACCATTTCGATATCTCTGCAGTGAGGCGCAATATGAGGCGCAATACTTTGTTGAGAAGCTAAGATCTATGGTCATAGATTAGACATAGATGTCCGTATACTGTAGTATACTTGTGTATAATTTGTGGATGTTTTGCTGATTTTTTCTACCAAAAGGGTTGGTCTTCTCGCTGGGCTTTCTGTCCTTTCTCTCCAACTCTCGGGACTGCGGAAATTCTTCCTCTGACGATCTTTGTCGGGTGGGCTCGGTGGACCTTCAGAATCCTTCTGTTTTGCTGCGCAGCAGTGGCATCCCTACCATCCCACCAGATAACATGGAAATGCGCGGAGCTCGCGAAGCAAGGGTCAAAAGTTAGTCTGCAAAAGACCGCAAGGGAAAGCCAATACAATGAGTCTCCAAGGCTGGATGGAATTCTGATGTAATCTGAAGACCGAGATTTACACGTGTGCAATCTTGTGCTTTTGCAGCCAAATCCTCCGGCTGAGGCTCCAATTCATTGTGTCTGCATATGCTGAATGAAGCCATCGGATGGGATCGCATACGAGTAGGATGACTTTGGCTCCCGGAACCAAAGAAACCTTCAGCCATCACGCATTTGCACTGTCCACTAGTTGCGATTCAGCAAGGTTCAAAATTCGCCAAGTGCGAAACCTGTGTGTGGAACAAAGTAAAACACATTTAACTCATTCAACCATGAACAAGCGACCATCTTCATGAGCATTCTCTGAAAAGCATAGACAGGATTTCGTTCACCGCGCTTTGCAGGACCTCGGTCAGATGCAGAACAAAAGCAAGTTGAGACATGTTCCCTGAGAGTCGACAATGCAGGAAGGATATCCTCTAGGAAAAACTCAACACCACTAAAGACACTGTAAGAACACGGATGTGTCTTCCACTGCTCAGAAGAGCATTGCTAATTTTTTAAATTTCAAGAGAGCATCTGTTGCTTCACGGACACGGAACAATAAAGGAGCCGGAATGTGCCACAATAGAGTATGATATTTGCGCAAAAAGTACACATATATATATATATATATATTTATATACGTATATAGTGTGTGTGCGCGCGCAAGAAGTCTTGCATAGCTTTTTACTTCACACTCTAGAACGAAACTTTGCTCAACCCCTCGCCCAACCCTTGATTTTCTCACATATAAACAAATACTCATCGAATCGAACACTACAGTAGAATCAGTAGAAATTATCAACCCTAGACCCCAAGTCCCAATCGCAAACAGGATGCCAACAAGAAACAGCCCACACAAGCATCCAAGTCTTTTGTGGAAGTAGTTCGAACGAACGCACCGTTCAAACCAGTTTGGTGTTTGAGACAGTCGGACTGGAC
>Ga0126342_10006244_pt1 | contig 21081 bp, 20 predicted proteins | sample Cyp1metagenome_FD_92528 | JGI IMG/M metagenome (GOLD analysis project Ga0126342, IMG submission 92528) | Coral microbial communities from Lord Howe Island, Old Settlement Bay, Australia - Cyphastrea 1 metagenome | ecosystem: Host-associated > Invertebrates > Cnidaria > Coral ...
AGGTATCGCTCTACTACAAAAACCAGGTACACAGCAAAGTGATCCTTACAAAATGGAGCCTTACAGAACCCTTTGTAGGGGTCACATGATACCGGCTTTTGTAGAGACAATGGTATCCCCGATTCAAATACTTCGAATACCTTCCAAATACACATGACAATTTTATGTTCTTTAGAAACCAACGTGTGCTCAGCAAAAAAAAATGTGGTTCAATATTTTTTTCCAGATGGTCAGCATTTTTTCCCATCTTATATCGTTTGTCGCCAGCCCAACCCGTGCTGCCTGTACTGTCGGAGAAAGCCGGAGCAACAACCTCAGGGGTGATCTGGGGTCCAAAGGTATGCCATGTCCAAATGGTTTTCACGGTGCCACGGTAATACTTACTTGCAGTTCTAGCATACGTACCGAAAAATGGAGAGAGATAATGCTGGAACAAGAATCATGTGTGTTTCTGACTCGATTTTTCCTATGTCATAGAATTGGATGATGGGAAAATTTACAGGAAAGCCCGATCAATTTGATGGTAAAAACCATGGTTTCCTGTAGATTTCCCCCAACAAACCAATCCAATGACTATGGGACCAAGAATGGCAGTGAAGCCCAAGCCCTTCAGAATGTTTCAAGGATGAAGTCCCGGCCCCTTTCAGACAAGGCCCTGGCACCCTTGCAAGAAACAGACCTACTCCAATCCTCCAACCCAAAAGAAATGGCTCCCAAACATATATGTGTAGAAAGTCACTTTACATCACTGTACCATCACCATCTGGTAGTTCAAGATTTGGGGCGTCTCATGTCAAGGTGTGACCGCAAACTATTGCAGCTTCCCCCAGCTGACGGCATGGCCAGGCAGCAGTATGCTTCCACGGCCTCTCCGTATGCCTTGCGATCCAAGCACTTCTGCAAGGTGCTGGGCAGCTCAAACAGGACCTGGCATCCGTTCTGCCGCACCCTTCGCCGCCATACAACGACCCCGCAAACATGTTTGAAAACACTTGAAAATGACGTGCCTCCGACTCTGAAGATCAAAAAATCAGAGGCACATGCTTATGCAATCCTATGTGCTATGTCATATATTTACATTCAATCCAAACTACATAAGAAATATGCAATATATATATATAATTATGTATATATTATATATATTTAATAATGATATATATATATATGTGTGTGTGTGCGCGTACTTGCTGCATGCATGGAATTTATATGGCTGTGCCATCAAATCTCCCCCGCCTGCAGCTTGCGGCAGATGCGCTGCCTTGGTTCCAATGCACCAGGCGAAACTGGGGGGTCATGTCCTGTGACATGGTTTCCATCGGATTTTTGTACAGCAAAATCTGAAGTCTCAAAAGTTTCCCAGGTTGGATTGTTTAAAAAAAATTGGTTAAGTCTCAAAAAATTGGTGGTGGTTTGACCAAAAACACTTGGGATTACAATTACACCTGGGGTTCAGTGTCAACAGTGGGCGTGTTTAGAGATTCATCCAGGGTCAGTTGGCTCCTTCAACCGAAGTCAATTAACAATGTCATCACATGTGTATATGTGCCCTGTATTGTGTCATAGTCATAAAAAAAAACAAGCCCAAGGTCCTGTAAGGTGTTAACACAGTCAGCCAAAGCCAAACGTCCGCCCCGCCCCGCATGACCCTTTGAGTCCCCGGGCTGTTTTAGCAGGCCTTCAATCTGCCCAGAGCGGCCAGACACCCCATCTTCCACCTTCTTTTGGCTGTCTGTGATCCTGCAGATAGATGCAGATAGCCGACAACTGCGACATGTACCCTCTTGTTATTTAACATAGCCATGGGAAATGGCCCATTTATAGATGGTTTACCTATTAAAAATTGTGATTTTCCATGGCTATGTTAAATAACCAGATGGTATGTGCAAATGATGTTCATCATGAGGTATTCCATATCATCCCACAAATCAGTGTACACTCAGTACACTCCGGAATAGATCGGACCGTTGAACTGTTGAATCCACATCTCCCAACATCCTCCCTTTCCCTTCGGTACATGTCCCATTGCGGGCCTGGTGACGTTGCCCTCCAAGACCTTCAGGTCTGGATCAAGGCCTTCGATGGTGAACTTCATCTGTTTGATGACATCCTCAGCTGGCTCGAGGCCGGAGCAAATGGCCCTGAGGGGCTGAAGTTTTGGGGATCATCCAGAGCCTGGGGGGCCGGAAAACACAATAAAAGAGTGGGTGTCCAACCTTTTGAACTGGTGAACTGGAGCAAAATTTGAGGATACCATGTGCCTCGCAACCTCCATTCTCTCCAAATCTCCTTAAGATATCCATTCCCGCTTCGATCCTGTTCCTCCTGCGGGGCCGAGGTGCAGTTGCTCGGATGAACTTGCTGTAATTCCTGTGCTACGGCCGGGGCCATTTACCGAATCAGAAAGGTCTGAGTGACGTGGATTCATCCCACCGTCCAGAGCTCTCTGTAGCCTCAAGCCTCTGTACAGAAGATTTATCAATGGTTGAGGGCAAATTTTCCATGTAAGGCCAATAAAAAATGACCTGGTATGGATGTATGGCACAGATTGGCACAGTTCCCCATTTTAGCTACCTGAATGGTCTAGGGTCAAGAAATCCCCAAGTCGCGGCCCTCCTCTTTCTTCTCCTTCGTGAACAGACATCGACATTCGTGAACTCATCCCATCTACCCGGAACCCGGCACCAAAACCCAAAGTCATCTTGGGCCGTGCTGCTCATACACGAGCATCTGCATGTCGCCGTCCAAGTCCTGCTATGTTCCAAAAATTCATGAGAAACAAGCAAACAAAAAGGTTGGACCAAGGAGTTTGAATCCAGAAAGGGGAGATCCATTTGATCGTCTCTACTCTACTTAAGTGCGAAGAAACATCAAAACTGCTGTGGCAACAGGGGAACCGCAGAAAGCACGCAGGGGCCTAAAGGCATGAGGCAAATCATCATCACCTGCAGCTGCATGTGCTAACAAACCAGCGCATCATCATAAACATCATAAATCCCTAAGTATTAGAAAGTGGCATTACATCTCCAAGATACCACATGGTTACCATATGTTACCATCATCCCATCGCCTTGGCCCCACCCAGCACCGCTGTCCCTGCGGGGGGTCCTTGATCTCCGCGTCCAGCTCGTTGGCGCGCTTCACCAACTCTGGTAGCTGACCCGAGGAGACCATGCCATCGAAGTAGCCTTGGGACCATGGCATCCAGTAGGATCGGGAGTGGAAGCAGTTGGAGTATAGCGAAAATCCACGGAACCTAGGACCTAGACGCTCCCTTCAAAGATCGCTTGAAAAGTGATGTAAGTAATTTCTGAAATGCGATAATCTGAAATTCGGCTGACGATTCCAAAAAACATCCCCATATGCAACAAACAAAGGGCAAATTTTGCCACACTAACTTACTAAGCCTGAGTATTCTAAACACCCCCACTGCATGGCAAAAAAGATCAAAAAAATATATACCCAGCTAACAAACTCAACCACGGTTTGTCCTGTCCTCCCGCCAAGGCGCGCTTAGCATCGAAGCCCTGCCGATCCAGATCGCTGCTGCCCACAGAGGGGGCAGCAGGATCCTTCTTGTCGGTGCCCTCGATGTGGTAGTACCTGCCAGGTGGGGGAATGTCTTTCCAACGCTTTGTGATGTTTATAGAGGAACGACAAAACCCATGAGATCCTGATGGCTCTTTAATTGCATCAAAACCTGACCCCATTCGAACGTCATCCAATCCCTTGGAGGAAACGCTGCCCACAACCCGTGCCCGCAGCCCAGCTCTCGGTCTCCCAGCGCATTCAGCAAGGCGCCCACCCTCCGCCGCTCCCGCGCGCGGCCCTCCATCCCGAGGCCGGGCCCGGCCCGGGGCCGGGCCAGCGGGACGTCCAAGCTGTGAGCCGAGGATGGGATGGGAGGGGCCACGTGTTACAAGTTAGTTTATCCAACATAATCCGACTATGTACAGACATACGTATTATACATGTGGATGCATAGATAATAAATAGATAGATAATGATAGATACTACCCACCATAAACCCTTGGTTGGTCTAGTTATACACCAACTTGGCTACTCATGGGGCAATACTTTGAAGGGGTAGCAGCTAAATTCATCAGCATATGCAGCATATGCCTATACTGGCACAACTGTCAGATCTTATACCTGTGAGATCTTATGATGTGAGATAGCTTGAAGCCTTTCAGACAAAATCTTCGTGGCAGTCCCCAACAGCGAGAACATCTGGACCTACAAAAGTCGAACCCCGCAAGACTTCCAAAAACACCGGCCACTAAACATCACTAAATCAGAAATCTAAGACTAGAGCTGCTACGTTGCTGCTACATTGCTACTGTACTATCCATCTTTCGGGGCTCCCAGGTGCCCAAGCTGTCCAAACTTTCCCCCTTAGCGCGGTACGTGACCATCTTGGAGGGCCGGCAACTCTGATCGCCGAAGGCCTTTTTTTGGGGCGGAGGAACTCCAAGGCTGGCAGGTACGGGTAGGGTGATCAGTTTTTTTTGCGCATCACATCAACATACTTCTCATATCATCTCATATCTTATCATTGCTTGTCATTACTTATTTCACAAGATTTGGAAGGCTTATAGCATGGAAAAAGCCATATCTGCCTAGATTCATGATTCAAGTTTGGGTTTCCACTTCTACCATGGCTCTCAGAGATATTCCGGTACCCCTCAATTTGGATCCTCAGTTCAAGGTCTTCACCTCTGGTTGCTTCTGAAAGTTCATGAAAGTTGACTCCATTCTTTCGGGCTCAGTCACGTCAGTCACGCAAAAAGGCTTGACCCATTCCATCTGGGTAAATTATAATATTTCACTAACCTGAATTAAGGCCATTTGGGGATGATTTCCCTTATAAACCATTCCCAGATTCCATCCCATTCCCCAAAAAAGGCACCTGAACGTAGGAGCTCCTCTTGTGCTTGGTCAGCGGTATGATGGCATGACGAACGACCTCACGGTGACCCAAGTTTTGAAAACACTGGAATCCATGATGTTACCCTCTGATCCGGTGGGATAAAATATGTGCAGTAAGCTGTTTTAAGTCCTAAAGTTTATGATCTTCAAACAGTTAGGGTAAAATGTGTAAAACTTAGATTCTGTTTCTTTTGCTAATCCCGCCATGTCTTCTTGGCCGCCTCACCTCGAAGCACCCCATCCCCATCCCCATCCGAGGCATCTGAGGCACGTCGTGCGTGGTGTGAACCGATGCGCGGAAGTGCGGCATGACCACCTTCAACTCGCCTCGGTGGATCATGGGCGCCCTGAAAGCGGGAGGTTGGTGATATCGAAGGTATGGATCAAGTCATTGAAATACCAAGGGGCCCACAACCAGCCAACATAGCCAACTGTCATCAACTTCAAGGGTCCAATAATCGCTCCAATTTTCACCCATCCAGACATATCCATACATACCATACCCCAAAGCTCCATCAAACCACCACCAGGTCACCACCAAACCCCCAGCCACCAGCCGCACCAGCCCATCTTCCCACAGCCGAGGCGCGGTAAAAAGTCAGCAGCTCCCTCACCGTGACACCACGACCCGCCAACTCACTGACTTTGGAGCTCCAGGCGTCGGATTTGTTGAAGACGCCTCCAGCCATGGCATGGCGCATGGGTTGGGGCCAAGGAAGTCCTGTTTCTGCTGGATTCTGCTGGGATCATAGTTAAATACATCCAAATTTTAGATGTAGTCAAGTGTATTTTAATGTGATATGAGCAGATATGAGCAGATAATCTAGTTAATCCCTTTCCCCTAAGATTAACACCCCCAAATTCTATGCTCCCAAGTAAATGTAAATCCCCGCTGAACCATGGTTTCTAGGGGTTGTTGAATATTCGGCAGAAGGGATGAAGGGATAACTTAGAATTTTAATGATGTTCATTCATGATCGTTAAAGATGTTTTTGTTCGCCAATTTCGACAGCATCAAACGGGTCCGTCCCTTACAGCTAGAATGCATACAACTCCCGAACCATGGACAAAAGACAGTAATGGAAGATACATCTGCTTTCTTCCAGGCTGTTGAAAAATTGTCGCATACTCCTTGAACAACCAATTCTTTCCCGCTGTAAGGTTGGCTTCTGTATCACTCTAGCCACGTCGTAGCCAAGTTTCTCGTAATGTCTGGCGGGTCCAAATGCCTCAGTTGAGCCGTAAGCAGTGGCGTAGCCATGACACCTGTTCCACAGATCTTATGCTACTGGGATGATCTGTAGAGGAGTTTGATATACATTTGCATGCAAATACATATGTAAACCATATATAGAGAGAGAGAGAGACCATGCATACATGTGTGAACATAGAGAGAGAGAGAGACGTATAAATATATACACATATATTATATATTGCACATAATATTAATACATGCATGCTAATGATTCCAAACAGATTAGACCCTCTGAACATCTCTGAACTATATAATGGGCTTAGAAAAAGACTGGGTCGGAAGGCATTTTCTGAGGTACTCATGCAGATGGTCCGCTTTAACAATCTTCAGGGATGAAATATCAAAAAAGTTACAATATATCTTGTAACTTTATCCCGGTATCCCATAGGGAACATGGTGATTCACATTGATTCACCGGTGGATATCTTGAGGTGTTCCCTAAATTTTCAGGTACCAAGCCGATTTCTGGGTTCGGAAACTGATTCTTCCAAGAGGATGTTGGAAAAATATGGGCAAGTCTCTGACTCTGAAATCTTTTCAACATTTTAGATATATGCTCCCAAACACATTGGAAAAAATATGGACAAGTCTCCGAAAACTTCTCAAAATGTCTCAGCTGCAGTGAGAAGTTCTGCCAAGACACACCGACTCCAAGGTAGCGAACTGGCAGCTGCACTGCCTGAGTGTTAGAACATCCATCCAGGTGGCCATCTGAGTAAACTCATTGGATTGGTTTGTTGGGGAAAATCTACGGGAAACCCATGGGTTTTTACCAGTGACTATGGGGGTTTCCTGTAATGATAAACCCATTGGAAAATGATGATTTACCCAATTACAATTCCCATAACTGCAGGTATATACCCCATTTTCAGACACATCCAACTGTTGAAAGATGTTGAAACACCTTCAAAAATGTGGTTTGGACAAGGAAATATATGGAAAATATGTTTTTTCAATGTTACTAAGATTGATGTTCCAAAAATCCAAATGTCGAAACATGTCGAAATCAATTGTCACCCTTTAGGAACTGAGAAACCACCTTGGTAACCAAACCCTCTCTTCGACCAACAAGCTCGAAAAGGACAGCGGACAGCTATGGTTGACCTTGCTGATCTGGATCCATGTTCATCCCCAAACCAATCAACTTCAAATCTTTAGCTTCTATTCATTTATCACAGGAAATCCTTAAGATTGAAATAGTTTTAAGATGGCTGAACATTGTCCAAAGCACGGATCTGCAAACCGAGCCACTGCGATTTCCGCGGCTGCAATATGTCATGCACCCCAAAAAAAAGATAGCACAATAAAGTCCTGTCAACAATGCTACCTTTGCGGGAGTTACTGTAATTTGCCAATTTCAAACCGAGAAAGTCTCTTGAAGCCGCACTCTCAAACCCTTCCAGCCAATCAACCCATCCAACGATCCTACTAGCATTAATATTTTGCCAACAAGTGGAAAAATGGCACCTTTGAAAGATGTTTGAAACCCAACTACCCTCTGGTAATTTAACATAGCTATGGAAAATTGCCATTGAAATAGTGAGTTTTCCCATTAAAAATGGTGATATTCTATAGCTACGTTAGTTTACCAGAGGGTATCTTTCAATCTAACCCCATCAAGTGAATCAAGTCATATCTATATAGTGGTAGCTGGTTCGCTTGTCCCCCATGATTGTAGCGGAGGCAAAGGGTGATCACATCTTCTTCTCGAGTCATTCATGTCAAATTTCCATAAGTCCCGACTATTCATTGGGATGGTTGCCCCAAAAGAACTAGTGATCATCTTGGTTGGTGGTTGACCTATCCCTCTGAAGAATATGAGTTCGTCAGTTGCGGTTATTAATTATTCCCAACATATGGAAAAATAACAAATGTTCCAAACCACCAACCAGTCAATTAATATTAATTATCAAAACTTGATAAAATTGAGAAAATTCAGCGCCTTTTTTTCAATGAACTCTGTTCCAATCGGCTGGGCCACCGAAACCATCCGAAACCCATCGGCCCGTGGCATCCTCCGAGGCACTCCGATTCACCCTTCGGCCCCACGAGGTGCTGGTTCAGGGACCGCCTGTAGCCGCCCGACAAGATCAGCGCGGCCGAGACGCAGCTCAAGATGTCCAGGATCTGCGCAGAAATGTGACATGTCGGAGAAACACCATGGGAATAAGGTTGAAATATTATAATTTACCCAGAATCTTGTGCTTTCCATGATCATTATCGAAGATGGTATATGAGAAACAAAACATATTTTTCCCTGTTTTTTCCACTGTTTGCTTGGAGAATCAATGGGAGATCAGGAGATCGAAAATATTGTGGGATGTTGGTTTCGATGAAAACACCTGGGATGCGTTTTTTGGCAAAACTGGGGGGAATAAAACCAACCACTTTATGGGGAAATAGATAGTGATCCAAAAATGGAGCTAGTGTTACCCCGCGGGAAATATTTTAAAATGTCATATAATTTTTGGGTTGCAATTGACATAGCCTTGAAAGATTTGAAAGTCAAATGGCTCACTTTTACCAACCATAGAATATAATCCACAATTTACCCTCATCCGAGTGGGATTCTCTGGGTGACAGTAATCAGACATCTTCGGATTCAAACATAGCTTGCCGGAAACTCCGCCATTGAGTTCAATGCTGCCTTTTCCAAACGCTTTAAAACCCGCATTTCTATGCGATCTCCTACGGATTTCCGATGTCGCACCGCTGTGCAGTGGGCGCCTGCATCGCGGCGCTCGTCATCAGATCGCTCTCGCTGATGTAGCCACGGCCGTCCAAAATGGTCTTCACCGCCAGGGGAAGCAAACCGCAACCTCGGCGACTCGGCGCCAGCTGGCAGCAGTTTCAATGGTGGAAAGTGCGGTTTTCGAACCCAGAAAAAATCTGATGAGGAGCGGCCTATTCTCTGCCATATATGCATGTGGGTGTGCCTATAATATGTGCACGTGATTATTCAATATGATTCATGTATATGATGACATATATATATATATATAACCAATAGCGGAGATAGATGTTCTCTTCATCTCCTGTCATGAATCTAGAGTATGCGGGTATGCGAAAGCACAAAGTCTCATACCCCAAAACCTCTACAAACAAACCAAACACTTTTGGGATCTCAAAAGACTACATATTAATCCAACATATATAATCCAACGAAAGTAACTTTTTCTGGTTTCCTCCCCCTCCCACCCAAAAATTAGAACTATCATGAACTATCAACAAAAACAGAACTGAACAAAACAGAACTAATTTCGGCATCCTTTTACTATGTTTTCTTTTAATCATATATGTATATTATTTACTAAGTTACTTATCTATTTAAAAAAAAACTGACCAACTACACCACATTATACCACCCACCCCACCATCCACCACGTCACTGGCCAAGCCGTTCATGGCCACCCCCGCCAGCTGCCGTCGCACCACCGTGCGCGCACGTTTCAGCTGCTGCGCGGCCCGCCTGGGGAGATGTGGGAGATGTGGCATGGTTCATTGAGTTCGATGATTTACCCTCTACTCTCTGGTTATGTCAAAATAGCTATTGAAAATGGCCATAGAAATAGCGGATTTCCCATTGAAAATGGTGATTTTCCATAGTTATGTGACAGTTTACCAGAGGGTAAATTAACAGTTCGACCCTGCCAGTCATCGGGGTTGATTCAGACGAGTTTCCAGTAAAAATGGATGATTTGCAGAGCCGAACTGTGAATTTGCCAGCCAGAGGCTACCACTTTTCAAAAATGGTGACGTCAAATGGGATGCCAATGGATGTTTTTTCTGATTCTTTTAGCGGATTTAGCATCCTGCAGTAGACAGAATATGGACATCAATTTAGCATTAGAAACATCATCATCATCAACTTACCATTATTTTACTATGGTTATCTCATGGTTATTATACTAAGTATACTATGGTTATTTTGGGGCTGATTTCGTGGGGATTTATGGGGATAAAACAATCGGAAAGCATCATAACATCAACTCATGTGGACACCCCCTGGCTGACTGGGTGTTTTTTTTCACAGACCATGCATCAAAAAATTGATCAAAAGGTGGGTTTCCCACAATGCCAACTAACATTTCGTTGAAAGAATAGAACTTGGTTGCTTAACTCAATCTCAATCGCGCCCTACGGTTTTATTATATCTCTGCGTTAGCATATGTTGACGGTACATGTTATCGATTGTCCTAGTTGGCTGGTGTTTTTCCACGATGGTGATTTCTTGGGTGGATGGCACCATTGAAGATGCTTCGTGGTTCAATGGGAGGTACTCATCAACCAATGGAAAAAGGACGTCTATGAAAAGCCATGGGAAACACGCACTCATTGGATGATCTTGCTGACTTTCAATGGTTTTTTTCGGATGTTTTAGGAAGTGGGGACTCACATGGCTGATATCCCAACATAGCCACTCCCAAATATCTAAGGGCTTGGAACTTCCAACGTTCCTCTAAAAATCCATCCTCTCTGGGCCTTGTGCGCGGGTGTGTCGGAGCAAACTCTTTGGTGATCACTAAGGCCTGAAGAAATCACGGGCGTCGCTATGTTCCACGGAACTGTGGATTTTGGGCTATTTGATTTTGCAGGGAAGTCCTCCAACAAGAGTAACAGGGCTGATTTTTGGGAGATTCATGAGCCCGGTTGCCTTTTGCCAAATGAAAACTCATAGGACAAAAACCCACTTAAATGTATCTTAAGTGTTTCAACCTTTTGCAACCTCGCCTATTCCAGGCCAATCTTCGATACCCTGCCAAGAATTAGCTGGTTGGGATCCATACATTCCTCCACTTATATCAAAAAGGAAACCCACTGACCCACCGGAAGGGCTAAAATCAGCCAGTCCGCGAAGTTGGTGCTACAATGTTGTAAAAACTTCTATTGTGGTTATTTACAATAAAAGCACGATTGTGGTTAGAGGAAACTTTAAATGGATATATATATATATATATATTATATATATGTATGTGTATATATATAGGGTAAAACAATCATAAACCATTCCCCGGTCATCACCACTTTTATAGGTGGTATGTTTACCATTCCCAGTCATGGGTGGTTGATGACATTGTTTTACCATTCATATGAACCAGCTATATATATATACATTAGTATATAAAAAATTAGAAATAAAGCCATTTAATCTGGGTAAATTATAGTATTTCACTAACCTACATTAGAAATAAACCCATTAATATACCATCAACATACCATTAGTATATAGAAATGACATATTTTTACCATCACCAGCAGCCTTTGGTGCCTTACGGAGGTCCCAGAGGATGATCCACATCACCACCAGAACCGTGACCTAAAAGCAGGGCTTTTCGTGGAAGGGCCAGGGGTCAAAGTGCCATTTTTGATGCGGAAAATCTCTGGGAAAATCATGGAAAATCATGGAAAATCTGAGAAAAGCATGGTAAATCATGGAAAAACACAGGAAAATACAGGACTGGAATGAGATCCTGAAATAGTTTTAAATGATAGATATTCCTAATGTGTCGTTCTTCTGGACGACGCAGCTCAGGAAAAATCACCATGAAAAAATGGGGTTCGAACAAATCAATCATGGATTTCATCGAATTACCTGATATACCGATCTGAAATGTGGGGCAGTTTTGGGATAGTTATATAGCTCTTCCAACCATCACTCCAGTGACGTCGCAACGTGAGGTCGCTATTAGCATTGTCTATAGTAACCTCCACAAAAGATAGAAAGGTGAAATCCAATCCTCAAATACTGGTCTATGATTGTTTTTCGACTTTTGGGGGATCCTAAAAAATGTATGTTACTTGAATACTGTTGTTTTAGTCCTGAGTCCTAGCAATCAACGGTGTTTAGAACGGTTTCCCTTACAAAACCATCCATGGTGATGTTGCGGACGTCACATCATGGGCCGCCCCACCACCGTGCCCACGAAGAGCAAAAAGTTCAGTCCGCCTAGCACCAGCTGCAGCAGCAGCAAACCCACCACGTAAGCACCTGCTGTGGGCTGGGTCAGAGCCAGACATGGTAGGGCCATTTCTGCTGGCTGGGAAGGTCTTTTAAGGGTCATCAAAAAGAGAATGGAAAGACGATCTGCGGCATTGGACATGGCCAGTACCCCCAGGTGGGGGGGGTTTTGAAGGCAAATTTCTGACTCCCATCACAGCCCATCTGATCTGGTTGGTGGTATACCTACCCCTCTGAAAAATGATGGAGTTCGTCAGTTGGGATGATGACATTCCCAACTGAATGGAAAGTCATAATCCATTCATGTTCCAAACCACCAGTGATTATCTGGGGATAAAAAAAAGTCTCTGATCTCAGCTCCACGGTTCCACGTTGGTGTCCAAGATGCACTCGGAGATCTTGGAGCATTGCTCCCAGAAGGACAGGTGGCCCAACAAATGCAGACTCGCTTCCTAGCGCCCACGGCCAGCGAGACGAGTATCGTCTCTAAATGTCTCATGTTGTCTGGCCGTAACTGTCATTGATCCATTTTGTGATCCCTTTTCCCTAAACCATTCGTGATACTTTTTAGTGCTCTATTCGTGATATATTAGTGATACAGATCCCTTTTCCATCCTTTTCCCGGATTTCTGACTCATTTGGGATATATGAGTGATCAGGCTGGGGGATACCCTTTCACCTTTAACCCCCAAAAAAAAAATCCGGTCCTCTATAGCCGCCTCCGGTGGCTCAATGTCGCCAATCGCCGTATAAATCCTGGAGATCAGGGCTATGGAGCTATGGGGTGAAGATTTGCCGCCCAAGTGGCTTCAGTGTTGAACCTCCTTGTGACTTGTAACATCTTATACCATCTGGTTATGACTAGCCATGGAAAATCCCAACCATAAATGGAGGTTTATAGCTGGGAAAATCATCTATTTCTATGGGCCATCTATACCATGGCTATGTTAGTCATAACCAGAGGGTAACTCTTTTCGAAGTATGTTTGGTTTGATCATGTTAACTCTCTCTGCTATGACTGACAGCGATCTTCTTCACCATCTACCCTCTGGTAAATTAACACAGACCCTGGCAGTTGTCGGGGTTGGAAGACTAGTTTCCATTAAAAATGGGTGATTTTCAGGGTCTATGTTAATTTACTGGAAGGTAATTGTTTGGTTCCGTGGGAATCAGAACCCGTTGTCATTTCCAAGGATTCACCAGCCATTTCGGGAACAGCCAATCTTGACCCATCCCCATGACAGCGCCCTGGCAGATGTCCCATTCATGTCAGTTTCAATAGGTATTAATGGATCAGTTTCTTCAGATGTGACCCAAAGGATTTCAACACATTTCAGGGCGGGGCCTAGGTTAGAACACTCAAACTCTCTTCAGTCAATTGAGCCATCTCTTGGTCTTTTAATCACAAACGGCACATCCATCCGACTCCACCCGCGGTCCACATGCTCACGCCACATGCCACGATGGCGCCCACTTTCTGAATGTTGATGCTGGTGGACAAACACCTCCGCTGTCAGAACATGGAGCATTTTTTTCACCCAAATGGTGCCATGGTCTAAGGATGGGAATGGTTTTTAGATGGGATAAACTCAACAATCATCGGGCTATGTAGATGGTAGGAACCGCCTGTCGCATTTGATATGCCCATCCTGTCTTAAAGAAAGCATATGTCGACATGACATGCACAAGTTCTGGTAGCTACTGGCAATCCAACCAGTAATTTCATATACAGTAGCTATGTACGATGGATGAAAATGGTCCACTTGTAGATGACGTGATCGTCCATAGCTAGGTTAAACTACCAAAGGGTAATCTGTGACTTTATAACACCCCCAAACTTGGGTGCTCCATCATTTTTCCCGACCTCCCAGCCACCCCAATCAACCAATCAACTCCCGGTTCTTTCCAGTTCTGGCTAAGTGTAATCCCACTTGTATCTATGTATCATTATGTATCATTATGTATCCTTCATCTCCCTCTCAATCTTAATTCATTGATAATTTTATATATCACTTATATATATATATTTATTTATTTAAAGAGATAGAGAGAGAGAGAGAGGAATATATATATACTCTCACTAAAGTCATCTCATATTATATCATATTATATCCACATCCATAACACCAGCCCATCTCTCACAGGCGCCCGCCTCCCGGCCAGGCGCCGCCGTGAGGTGGTTTCCACCGCGATCAGCCGTCGCACCATGAGGTGCTGCATCCAGATGAGACCCGCCAAGAAGAGCAGGGTGCGGACGATGATCACCCCGTAGTACCTGGGCAAAATATCTGGGAAAATGTGAAGCCAATCGCACCAATGAAAAATCCCAGAAAATGGCTTCATTTTCTCATTTTCCCATTTTTTAATTGCCATGAGGTTGCTATATTATATATATATATATGTGTGTGTGTGTATGTGTGGTGTTTGTGTGTGTTTTCTCCCTTGGATCTGCTTATAGAATCTCATGTGAGGGGCCCAAGTTAATTTTGAAAAAAGTATAGTTGCAGCATGTATGTAGATGTCCGAAGGTGGTCAATCAAAAGGAAATAGGAAATGACCAAAACACTTCTGGGACAGCAGGACTTGATTTTTTTTTAAGTCAAGGGGGTGATCCCTGGCCCTATCGTTAGCAGAAACTAGCAGGACATGAGCGAGCAACCCTACCTGAAGATATGACCCTCATTTGGCACAACCTTGTGAAGTGCATGTTTGATCTTCCCATCTTCATTGATGGGCCCCTTTCAAACCCCAACTAAAAGGAGAAGTCTTCAGATGAAATGCGCACCCCACAGCCCTGTCAAGGCCCAGAAACTCTTTGTAATAGTCCGCCTTGTCGTAGGTGCTTAGCTCCTGCCGGCGGCATGGCATCATTTTATTTATGGAGCTGGGTGGAACATCATTGTAGCCCTGGTGATAGTAATTTCCCCTTACGAGGGCCTTGGCTAAAACTCAATAGATCCCGTACCAAACCGAGCTTTTGTTTAGGTCCTTCGTAAGCTGCAGCCAGTAGCCTGTAATAGCCTGTAACTTCAATATCAATCGCATTAATTTACTGTAGCCTGTAACTGCAATAACCTATGGCTAATCTTCGGTACCCTAGCACCCCAAACAAAATAAACAAATTGCTGGTTAGAGTCCGTTTTGCATTTATTGCAAGAAATGCTCACTAACTTGCCATTCACATCCATTCACCAAGGCTAACCCGGAATCTGCCATCCTCTTCCTTTCGTACCCGTCGTACCCCCCATCCGTCCAGCGGTGCAAAGGTTTTCTGCATCATCCCGTAGGCACATCCGGCTTTGGCGCGCTCGTGCGCGGGCAGGATGGCTGCAATCAAACCCTGCAACCAGTTCAGCAATGCGTAGCCTCATGGCAGATGGCACGGGGGCAGAAGGGAGTTCCAGGCTGTTCCATTTCAGCCATTTCATGAGAGTACACATCTAGTGATGTGGCAAGGGCTTGATGATGCCCTTCCAGGACTGCATGGACCGTCCACTCTGCATCTCTTGTGTGGGCGGGGTGGCAAAGTCTCTTCTGGTGCCTTTCGTCATGGTTAACCTCAGGTAACCAACATTTTGTTGGGGAGAAGGACATGATATTTCTCCACATCGACATCATAGCAAAAACTAACACAGTCACCTAACATTCACTCCGTACATTCCCCTGCCATTCACCGGCTCACCTAAGATATTCACCTGCTTGCTCTACTGAATCCCGTCAGCGCCCCATCCAATTGGCGGCCCCATAGCCGCCAAAAAGCCCGCCTGCAGCTGAAAGGATGTGGGCTGAGCCGCAGGAGTTCATCAGCATCAAACAGGCTGCACAACCTGGGGCACCAACCACTGAGGTCAAGATCTCATCGGCATATGCACAAATGGACACCCCGAGCCCCATAAAGATAGCTGCGAAAATCCGATTTTGAAAAAAAAACGGCAAGTTCCTGTTTTATCTTTTGGGGGGTTGCTCTCTCTCTCTCTCTCTATGTATAATGTGTATATATGTATATATGCATATAATTGCACACTGGAAAAAGATAGTGGCAAAACGTTGGTGTTGGCATCGATCTTAGTGGCTAGGATGATGTCTTCACGATGCTGTGGTCTTCAATGGGTTTATCATCAAACTAAAAATAAGAAAACTGGAAAGAACTGACCACTGACTGAATCCATCTCCTCCCATCCCCACTCTCCTCCAATCTCCTCCAATCTCCAATCTCCTACCCTCCGCTAGTCAAACAATGCTTGAAAAATCCCCCAATACTTCGATGCTTTTTGGGATTCAAACCTCCCATGGCCAGGCCTGCCACCGACGAGGCGGTGAGAAGCAAGTAGAAGCCAACGTAATCAGCCTCAGCACCCAGGCGTCTGCGAAAGCCCCTGGCGGTTTTCTCATGTTTTCTCCGGACCATGATGGAAAATATTGGAAAATGCCTCAAAAAGATGCAGTTCTTCACTGATGTTTTCCAATCAACTCCCGAACATTCATTGGGGGCTTTGAAATTAGTGTCCATGTGTTCAGCCCCTTCATCCCAGGGCTTCGGAAATCAAGTTGGCCAATGAAAATTGCCAGGTTGGAGTAGGATGTCTGCGGCCCATGCATCCCATGGATTCGGGAAATCCCGATGCTTCAGGCCCTAGTTTTGCATTGGTTTAATCCGCCATGCTTTGGGCAAACCCATATACTACATATGGGTAAAATAATATATACACATATCTGGTTGGTGGTTTCAACCCCTCTGAAAAATATTAGTCAGTTGGGATTATTATTCCCAATATATAGAAAAATAAAAATGTTCCAAACCACCAACCAGATATATGTATACATATGTGTTATATATATATATAACCTAGATGCAATATGTGATTATAAGTTATAAGTATGTATCCCACAAAAAGAAGTGGTCACATCCAGATGCCATAAATTATGCCCCCGTCATGTCACCACAGTATTTCCCACCGTCCCATCCTGGGGTCCTGGGGCACCCTGACCACATGGCAGCCCTGTTCTTCAGCACCTCCATGCGCTTTACGCCAGGTGATGGTCACAGGATCGTCCCGCGGTGCCATGAACACGGCGTACAGCGCAGTCATCTCGGGTGAAAGGTGGAGACTTTTGAAAGGTGATCTTCACCCCATAGCCCCATCGCCATGGAAAATCCCTTATAAATGGAGGTTTATAGCTGGGAAAATCATCTATAAATGAGCCATGTTCCATGGCTATGTTAAATAACCAGAGTGTATTTTTTTGGGGGGAAACCATGGAGATGTGGATCTAGTTATGGATGGAGATGGAATTTCAGAGAACTGATGGTTCTGAGTTCTATGGCATTTTTTTGGTGGAAGAGGGATAAGTTTGGGTGCAATTATTGGTTGGCCTCATATGTTTTCATGAGATTCTTGAGCGGGTGGTCAAATTGTATATCTGGCCTAGAGCACAGAACATGGATCTGAATCGCATGTGAATTGTTGTGTGCCAAATACCGTTGAGGCTCATCTTTTGGGGTCACCTTCAAAATCAGAGTTGCACATGTCCTCACTCATTAAATGATCATTCCAGCATGACATGTTGATTTGGTGATTTGCCAAGTTTATCCACCGAAAAGGGTTCACCATAGATGATGGGCAAATAATTCCACCATAGATCTTAGCGCCATGATTCTTCTTACTAATCATCCATGGTGACATCCACCTGATTGACCTCTCCAGCCTCCCTTTCATCCGCATCGCTTGCCGAGCGGCCACCAGAAGCACGCTGGCCAAAGCTGAGAAGCAAAGCCAATAGCTCCCGTGACCTAAGATGATGATATAATAATCCCAATGCAGAGAAGTTGGATACCTGGATATCGTGAAGTCGGTATCATCTGGATAAGATGGAAAAGTTGGTTAAACCAACGCCCTGTTCAAGAACGCCTATATAACATCAGAACGGAAAAGTCTATGTAATATTTGGATCATGTAATTAATCTAGAATTATTTCAACCTCCCTGTTCATCGCCGTCATTTTGCTTGGTGCGTCCTTTCATCACACAGTTGCAAGCAAGTCGCCCCCCTGCAACTGTAGCAAGGTCCTCGCGCGAAGCGCAGTTTTTTCAGGGAAGATCGGGGGGAGGAAGGCAGCCGTTCCTTACACCATCACCTTCAGAGGCCTAGAATGGCTGCAAAAAATGAAACTTGATAGTGGATTCATGATGAGTTTAAACTACTCTACGAACTCGGGTTTATCGGATATACAACGATACATATGTGCATACATATGTATATATATATTATACTATATACTATGATTATTATGTATTATACATGTTATATTATATAATCTTGCACTATATAATATAGTTTGATGGGCAACGTAAACCAACAAACATCAACGAACTTGTCACTCTTGTCATCGACCAACTCGTTGGACGGGGCATCTGCGGTCTAACCACGGCCGCCAGTGATGTTGGGCAAATATCTTTCGGAGGTGTAAAAAGAAACTCGGCATGTCTCGGCATCCTCAAAATCCATCAAAATCCCAGAATTTGTTCATATCCTCAACCTTCAAATTGACCCAAGCCGCTGGGCTCTGGGCTCTCTCTCCCCCATTTTTCGGACCCCTACAACCATCGCAAGATGCGTCCATCTTCATCCATCTTCCCCCAGGATGCGCCGGCGAAGCCATGGTTTTTGGCCATGGTGTCCTGACTCCCACACTCCATTTCCGTAACGTGATGTCTGATTCCCTGGACGCCGCGGCCTGGGGACTTGGCCGACTTGGCGATAAAAATCGGATGGATGGGATGAGAAATTGGGAGACTGGATGTTACAATGGGATGTAATGGGATACTGTAGAATAGGATTTGGTTGGGTAGAATTAATTGGGGTATCATGAGGATACAACATGGTATTTCATGGTATTTTGAGATGGGATGCTTAATTCAGAGAGCCATGAAATGAGTGTGTCGGAAACCTATTGCCCCACCATGCCCAGCGGCGTGTTGCATCCACACCTTTTGGATCACCATGTCTGCCATGTCCCAACTCCACCGTGAATGACAACACGGCAAAGCTAGGAAAGTAGCAGGGTCTCGGACCCGTCTCGGAGATTGTGGGTCAACTGGAAGCCTGGTTTCCAGGTTCCAAACTTTTGCATCCAACGACTGCATTTGCAGTCGCAGCAAATGATTCGCGACCCGTGAAAACCGGCCTGAAATCAGGATGTTGGTGATTCCCAAATGCTCCCTTGTACCAATTGAGAGAATCCAAGAAATCCTGGTTCTGATTCTATTTTGCCTATAAGATCCTGGTCCGAGCCCTGGGAATTCTCAGGATTTCCGAGCTAGGGGAAACATCGGCTCATGCCGCTTTTTTCACCAAGTCCTTTATGAAGAGCACTGCGGTGTCAGGGAAGGATTCATAGACCTTCAGGGTTTCAGACTTTGGACTAGCCGAGGCCAAATACGGGTGATATGCCAACTAGTTGTATCACTATTAATGTCAACCCCGGATTAATAAACCATGGTTTATTAATAGGGGGTACCCCTCAAATAGTCATAATATTATACTTAAATGGTACCCTCCCAATTAAACAATCTAGGGCTAGGGGTTTACTAATCCAGGGTTGACATTAATACATATTAATACACTGTAATCATCATAGTCAAATCGACGACTATTAGTATATCATGTTAGATAACGCGCCAAACTGTGACTTTATCTCAACCCCGTAAATGCACAGAAACAGATTGAAACCCGGACCTTGTCACCATCATCCATGCCCAAGGCTTCGTTGCGTTCATCGTCTTGCATCAACTGTTTGCCTCAGTAGAAATTGGTGAAGTTTTTTACCAAAAAGGATAACTATGGGAAAATCCACTATTTCTATGGTCATTTTCAATAGCTAACTGTTAGTTTACTAGAGGGTATAACTGCGGTAAACCCCCAACGACCCATGGGTTGCTCCCAACGACCCATGGTAAATGTTTTTCCAACCACGCAAAAATCAACAAAAAAAAACCTCCCAAAAGTCGCGGAATGAACCACCTATGATCGACTAAAGCAACCCGGAAAAAATCCGAGAAAGGGAAAATGTTGTTTCTATGGAGATAGGCAAGTTAGTAACTAGAGTCATAACATAGTTATAAATTTGCATGTTGACCAGGGACCCCCTGAATTGGCTGGTAGGTTCAGCCCCGTTGGGATCCTGTTGCGGTCTCGCCGACCGGTTTTTACCCAAAAGCTGGAGGTGTTGAAACAACGGGACGTCAAGTGATTTCATCATGATTAGAGACTTCACTGGTGAGAATGGGGTGTAGTAATACAACCAGCTATAAAATGATGGAAAGTTGCTATAATTTCACCCTTTTGATTCATCCGACTTGATCAAACAATTTCCTCCACATCCTCCACCCTTAGCCCCCAACAAATCTCACCCATCAAGTTCAAGTCACCGGTCTTTCCCACCTTCTTCAGCCCCAACTTCTCCAGGTAGGCGTCCGCCTGCGTTGGGTTCATCAGATAGAGGCAGTGCTCCCGGGCGTTCTCCGGGGGCACGAAGGGCTCATCAGCATTAACCTGGTCGTCCAAAAACTTCCCCGCCACCTGCAGGGGGAGAAGGTAAGGGAGGATATGGGTGTCCAAGAATGATGCATTTATTCCCAAATTGTCCATTCAGTGGGAAATGGTCAGACAAAAGCATACAGACGTCGTAGATGTGATAGATGTGTTTTTTTCTCTCTCTCTCTCCCTCTCTCCCTCTCTCCCTCTCCCTCTCCCTCGCTCTCGCGCGCTCGCTCGCTCACTCGCTCGCTCTTTCGCTCCCTCCCTCCCTCCCTCCCTCCCTCCTTCCCTCCCTCCCTCCTCCCTGCCTTCCTTCCTTCCTTCCTTCCGTCCTTCCTTCCGTCCTTCCTTCCGTCCTTCCTTCCGTCCTTCCTTCCGTCCTTCCTTCCTTCCTTCCGTCCTTC
>Ga0126342_10006245_pt1 | contig 21080 bp, 20 predicted proteins | sample Cyp1metagenome_FD_92528 | JGI IMG/M metagenome (GOLD analysis project Ga0126342, IMG submission 92528) | Coral microbial communities from Lord Howe Island, Old Settlement Bay, Australia - Cyphastrea 1 metagenome | ecosystem: Host-associated > Invertebrates > Cnidaria > Coral ...
GCAATTTGCTTTCTCAGAGGAGGCATACCTACGAAGGTATGGTTCAAACTTTACCAGGCCAATGACCGTGAGGAGCTTGGAAAGGAACGGGAGACACGGGATCAAATTCCAGCTTTTGCCACATCAAACCGTGGCGCTGGAGCAGGAAACCTTTGCACAGCAGTGAAAAAGGAGCGGCATGCAGGTTGCTTGACCACAAGCTATCCAATGCCTGGCCTTTTGAATCTCAAGCTCTCCCGCACAAAAGACCCGCCCTGACACTTTGTCTTGGCCTGGTGGGATCAAACTCCAGCTTTTGCCACATCAAACCGTGGCGCTGGAGCAGGAAACCTTTGCACAGCAGTGAAAAAGGAGCGGCGTGCAGGTTGCTTATATAATTAGTATACAGTATGCATGTATATATATATATATATATGAGGGTTTTCATAAGTGGGGGATCCCCAAAATGGATGGTTTATATAGTGGAAAACACAATAAGAATGAATGATTTGGGGGTACCCCTATTTTACGAAACCTCCATATAGATATAGATATGAATATGTCTATGTCTATGTCTTTGCATATATATATATATGAATACATATCTATAGATACATATATTATTATACATGACAAAGTAGCGTCGCCCCACCAGGAGCAGCAATGACACATGTGCCGACAACAAATCTATACATCTATGCGATTCTATGCGCGATTATGTGATTATGCATCATCAGTCATGACTGATTGATTCTGCAGTAAAAACTCCAGAAGATAAAAACACATTTCAAGATGCTGGATATTTGGCGCAGACGAGCGCTTTCTCTAAACACTTTCTCTTTCTCTTTATTTCCAGCAGCTTCCCATTGTTTCCGGGCGTCGATGAGACCCGCATGAGGCCAAGCTGGAAAGGAAGCCATGCTTCGCTTCGTGGTGCCATACTCCCGGGCCGTGGCCGCGGTCAATGAAACGCGAGCCATGGTCTGGTTCGACCAGGCGGGGAACCGGGCAGCTATGGGGCGATGATTTTTCCCACAGTCCCATCGAGGTGCCATAGATTCCATAGATGTCATTTTTTTCCCACTCGAGTGATGAAAAATCATGAAACATCTAGTTTGCTGTGGCTTCATCCCTCATTGCCACACTAGGTCACTAGGTCTTGATAGATGACTCAACCATGACCATCTGACCTAAAATGATAAATGATGGTGACAATGGTATTACAATGATGGGTGATCCAGGGGATCCGGGTGCCGCTGTCCAGGTCGAGTTTGGGAAGTTCCAGAAGGATGAACAGAATCGAGCCAACCGAGATTTGGAGCCAACCGAGATGGAAGAGGTAGTTGACAGGACAGACAGGCAGGACAGAGTTTTTGCAAACAGGGATGTTGAATTTACGATTAGATGGAACTGGATGGTGCAAGATTGGGTAGCAGATGGTGTTGAGCTTGTTAGATTGCGTCTAATTGGAGTGCTCTGAGTGCCGTCATTTGGGGAAGTCCGGTGGAATAGCATCGAGAGCGGCCCAGGATGTCAAGTTCGAGAGCTCTGCTGGCAGTAAGAGAAACAAGCGAGGAAAGTGAGGAAAGTGAGGAACTTGAAGACGCAAGTGGAAGGAGGAGGAAGAAAAAGGACAGCTCAAGCCCCAGAAGGAGAGGAGAGAGCAGAAGAAGAAGAAGGAGAAAGAAGAAGGGCGGCTTCGGCAAGAAGATAAAAAAAGGGGCCAAAAAGGCAGGGAAAGGGGCCAAGAAAGCGGCCAAGAAGACAGGGAAAGTCGTCAAGAAGGGAGTGGAGATTATCGAAAAGTACGTGTCACTGATCTGGGGCTGCATTGGCGATGTCTTTGAGTTCATCACAGTGGGATACCAAATTGACGTTGTTCCAGGTTGGGCTCCGTATTGGGCGCTGTGTTGGGTACCTGTATAGCAGCTTTGAGGCGAAAGTGCACATATTGTTGGCATGAGACAAACATAGTCACAGTCTCACCCTGCGGAAGGCGCTGTTTCTTTTGCAGCTGGGCTCTCGGTGGGCGATATGGCTGGCTTTCTAAAGCCACTTGATGCAGACCAAACAGGGGTGCTGACCAAAACTGTACGTTGTCTTGTGAAAGAAGGAAGGTTGCGAAGTTTTCCCAGCAGATTGAAATATGGAGATCACGGTTGCGCCATGTTGCACCATGTTGCTACCAAGGCTACTCACCAAAGGCAAAAAACCTTCGACCTGGATGTCGCTAGATGTTGGATTTGCAGTTGGGGCCACTTCCAACACTGGCTGGGTAGGTGTCGCTTTAGGCATCGGCATCAGCTGTGGCGTCAGCAAATGTGTGGCCTATGGCTCCGTGGGAACCATGGGCACAGTGAATTTGCCAACCATCAATGCAGTCCCTCAGATGCAAGCAAGGACATGGCTAGCATGCAAAAAAAAGGACGTGCTGACCATGTCGAATCATGTTGACCCAGAAGTAACAAGACCATTGAAACGAGTGAAACGAGCCATGCCAGCCATGCGCCCTTGATACATGATCGATCATGATCCTGCGTGGTGTGGGTTCACCCTAGTGGCTTTTACAACCAGTGGGCGCACACAGGCATACATGTACACTACACTGGATGCATTGTGCTGCACACTTCATACACATACTACGCGCTTACAAAGTTGCAGAGCAGTCAGACAGATTTTGCAGAGTTGGAGTAGCAACCATTGCAAACTGCAACTCCACGAGAAGTTTTTGGCAGGTCTGCGTTTTTGGCGCGCCTTACACTGCCAGTGGCTGGCAATGCTCTCAAGTCTTCGGGGGCGCCATCTCAGCCTTTTGCTGCAACTTCAACGTGGCCACGGGCAAGAACGACTGCCGCTAGTGCCGAACAAAGATCTGCCCTGACCCGCCCCGACCTGCGCCACTGCTGGTGGCTGTTTAGGTTCAAACAAATGAAAATTGTTTATGCCTCTCAGGGCGGCCGGATTCGTCATAGGCTGGCCCTACGCTTCTCAGCCTGACCAAAAGAGAGTACAGTGTGGGGCCATGTGGGGCCGCGGGTCCGGGAAGGTATGGTTTTTGCGCCAAGGGGATGAACCATGGGATCTGCAAAGAGTTCCAAGATGTTCCAAGTCCTTGTGTATTGTCACATGACCAAATCAACTCCAAAGCTTTCCCTATGTTGTTGCAGGTGACCCTTCCCAAGAATTCGCAAGAAAGGAGAGCAGATGGGACCCTTGGAATCAAGTCACGAAAGCTAGTTTCTGCTGGCTGAAGTCCCTTGGGGGGGGCTGGAATCTGGAATTTGCAATCGCATGAAAGTTCATAGTTAACTACCCCCGCCTCCCCCACTGGCTGGTTCACAAGCAGTTTGGCCGTGGCTCAATCCTTCCCGGGACGCCGTCGGAATGTCGCCTCCAGCAGCACAATCAGCAGCATTCGCATCCTCAGCATCATTGGCGTCGTCAATAATCAATAGCGCATGCTCCAAGTCACTGGTGCAGCGTCGCTCACTATCGGCATGTTCATGGCGAGCCCTAAAACGTAGCTTCATTTTCATTTTTAAACCTTCACATGTAGTTTCCAGCCAGTTCTCACAGTGGCTAGCTTGCCTTGGAAATAATATTTCTTCATACAGGTGAGTTTGCAAAAATCCTTCCGGAGCAATTGCACTGGCATGCTTCCGCCTTTTGTCCCCCTGGCAGAGCTTCCAACATCATCTTCTCTTGCAACTTCTAAGCCTTGAAAGGTCCACTCCGATGGTGAAGGTGGACCTTGCATCTTCTTCGTGTTTAGTGACCGCCACGCTACTGAGTGGGAGTTTCCTCACTATGTTCACGCACGTGATATATTCGTGTTCTCTTCATATGTGACATTGATCCCCCTTCAATGTGTCCCGTTCATTCTATACCAAGACATGGAAAGCCTTGTCTTGGACATAATATCCCTTAATACAGATGAGTTGCGAGCATACTGGGTGTTTTCACGCAAAGCTCCCTGCCAAGCTAGCTTTCGTCACTTACCCCTGGGCCTCAAGTGAGACTTGAAGCACTTCGACTTCGATGTGAGTTTTACATGTCAAGACACGTCAAGTTTGCACCAAGATCCAGCGAGGTGTGTGTGTCTGGTTTTTGTCAGATTGAAATTCACAGAGCTTAAGTGCATTGCAGTCTTCTGTCCTCGTTCATCTGAGGACGATTTACTTCAGATTCGCCAGAAGATGTTCTGACCTGGAAAACGCGATGCTAAATATATTTCATGCTTGCTTCTGAAGATTCGATTAAGTTGTGTACTGGGTCAAACCCTGTCACAACAGCTTTTCCAGTTAATTGGTGTGGCTTGAAACTGGACTAAAAAGGCGGCCCTGTCGCAGACACTGCAAACAGTATGTCTTCAGAATGATGGCCACTGTCGCCTTTTCCTCTCCCTGGCGCATTCATTTTCAACCAGGGACAAACTGTGGCGGCTCCTTTTCCCAGCCTCATGTTGGTCCCCCAATGGAAATGGATTCTCCAGTCTGCCAAATAGTTTTCTCATGGCTTCCCCCCGTTTCCCTTTCTATATTTCTCGTTCTGACTTAGTCATTGTGCACTGTCACTTTGGCTCAAGTCCGTCCAAGAAAGTGGCCTGGAGTGGGGACTTGGGGACTTGTGAGGAGCTCAAGCTGCCAAAGCTTCAGCACTGCGTGCATTACATCCATTTGAGAGTGTAGAGTTGAGATGCATTTGTAGCCTATAGTTGTCTATAGCACTTTGAATCTCAATGTATTTGATGTCCCTGATGTCTCATTTGCTCTCTCATCCATGTGTGCTGAGGCAACTGGTAACATGGCAACTGGTGTGCTTGATTCTTACATTGCAGATTCTTGTGTCACAAGATTTCCTTTGGAAAACACGGTATATATTTTTTTCGTGAGCCTGTGTAATAGCAGAATTCACTCCGTGATTTTTAGCTTTCTAGAAGTTTGAAAGGAGGTCTTATTGTTGACACGGTCAAGCTCGCTCTTCGCACTTGTAAACTTGTTATCCATCTGAGAGGTTGTCCTGTGTTTGCCAAGGTATAATCTGAAGGTCCTGAACGATAATTGGTTCGAGGCTGGCAACTCAGAGAAGGAAATCATATAGTCATTTTTTAGCAGTAAACACATTTGATATTCAAAAGAAACACATACACATCGTATCCATGTGTAACATCTGTAACATCCTGTTGATGACAGATATAATACACCTCCATTGGATGTGTGCCAGGATCGTTGCCAACCAGCTGGATCTCTGTCCGCCACCACGGGCCTTGACAGGACCTGGATGACGTCGGGGGACCGTTGATGGATTTGGATCCCGGACAGGATCTGGCTCTGATGAGTTTGAACCTTTTTTGAGGTTTAATCTGTGAATATGACCCGAATATATTGACATTGGCATCACCTATTAGGGTGATATTCACAGATTAAACCACAAAAAAGGGTGTACCTAATTTTTGGGTGTACCTAATTTTGAGACACACTTGGGTGATGCCAATGACCACCAATGACCACCAGCGATCACATGATCGCGACGACCAGGAAGTACACCAGACCTCAGGAATCTGACCTTGCATACATTGGCGAAAGGCGCTGATGTATTTTGCGTATGTTGTGTTCAGCTGGAATCTGCTGCATGTTGCTTTTTAAAGATGCGGTGAGTCTGTATTTCTTGGCAAAAGTTGCCGTCTGCTGTTCTACCCAAGGGCCTCAAAATCAAAAGTTTGCAAGGGACTCAACTAGGTCCTAGGCACCACCCCTTGATGGTTTGATGTTTGCAGTTTCCCTCGTTTCTTCAGGGTGGGGACATTGCCATGTGTCTTGGGTCTCTTGGAGGTTTGACGTCCTCGCCCGTATCAGCCGTCTGCCCACCCGGCCATCCTATGCCTTGCCACTGGACGACTTCAATGAGCAGGCGCGTGATGGCGGAGTTATGACTTGGCAGCTGTTTGGAGAAGATCATGGAAATCAAATTCAGACTCTCTCCTTACTTTCTCTGACAGTTCTGGAGCAACTTTTTCATGTTCATCGTCTTTGCAGATATGATAATCCAAGCAGGGATAGTTGATGTAGGTGCAGGGATAGTTGGAGTCAAGGAATGGATGGCTTGCAGCATCTGGCTGTCCATCGTGGCCATCCAAGATGGCCAAGGCTGACCTGCTCCCCAAAGTTGGATCTTACGCCAAAAACAATTCTTCCCCCAAAGGACTTATTTTCTCAAAACCTGAGGTTGCTCGAGTTTCAGGATTTTTGGATGCTTCTCAAAATACAAACACATCAGGTGCTCAGAAATTTTGGATCTTCTCTAAAAAACAATTCCAGACAGCGTTTGTTCCTTCAAAACAACAACAGCAAACCACCAAAGTTCAGTGGGATCCCTAAAGATTTGGAGCTGATTTGGATGGAGCCATGGCCCTGCCGGAGCTGCTTCAAGATCCCGCCGTGGCCAATTGCCTGTGACTGCCTTGGTTGGGGATGCCGACTTTTTGTTCGGTGGATATTTGCTGTTGAGATTTCATGTTTTTTATGATTCAACTTAGAATGGCAGGTTGTTTTTGATGAGAGTTGGAAACTAGCTGCAGGACGGATCGTTTTGCACAAATGAGCAGTGTGTGCAAATTGTTTGTTCAACAGGTGGGGCTACCTTGAAGGTCCGATCCTGGCCTGCAGCCGGCCACAGTCTTATGACACGCGAATCATAGACGACAACTCCTGTTCCTCCAGGATGTAAGTCTTGGTGCTTGAGGGTGCACTCAATCGCAGGTATGAAACAAAAAACACGACAATTCTAGGTGATCCAAATGTGACGGCTCTGAAGATTTTGGATTCCTTCAAATCAAGCATCCATTCTGCAACATGTATGTTCCAAGAAAATCAAAGGTTGGACGCTGGCGTTGCCGTTGCAACGGCGTTTCTAAATGTGATGCATTTGCTCGACAGGGGATGAAGGCCCTTATTTGGGACCAAGGCAGTGTCGATGGTGGCAGATATGCCGATGGTCCAGCAGCAAACTGGTGAGGCTCTCAATGGCACTTGATGGAACTCCAAGACCCACTGAAAACAGAAGTTTGGTGACCGGTACATTGATGATTAATTTGATAGGTCTTCGAATTTCTAATTAGTTCACATTAGTTCAATTATCAAATTTGGCTGGCTTGAAATATTCAAACAATTCATCACGCGAATCGTGATTTTACGGTCGGGTGCCCACACTGCAGATTTTTTTAAAGCAATGGAGTAGTTGCACAGGTATTCAAATATATAATTCAAGATCATTATTGAAGCTTCAACACACCAATTTTAGGGAGAGGAGCAGAATTACAAAAAAAAGTATAAAGGAATCCGATCCAACGTTCTAAAATGAAAACAACCGCCATTTTCTACACGGTTGCGAAGCCGTGGTCAGAATTTCTCAGAAAACACCTCATAGCATTATGAAGTTGTTTTTCCGCATTGTTTGCCTCCCCCAACCGCAGAACAGATGGGCGAACTCGTACATGCCAGTCTACAAAACACCACATGCTTCGGTGTTTCGCACATTTCTGATCTACAACAACAATTAAAGTCAACATGAAAACGACACAATACAGCGCTTATGTTTTTTGTTTCCACAGTAACAAACAATTGCCAAACACCCCCACAGTACCATTTTGGGTCTGCCATAGCCGTACATTGGGGAATGCATGGAAAACGCAAAAATCAGCATGCTACGGTGAGGTCTGTAAGAGTCTAAGAGTCGGCCCTCCCAAGCAGCTGGGTTCATTTTAGATGGACGACCAAGCTTGTAAATTTGAAAACCGCCTGCATTGGTCTTGGGGTCTTCTAGCGCAGTTAGACCCGTATCTAGGCTGAAAGATGGCCACTGATCACAAAATTATCAACCTGTGAAAATGGATGGTTTATGGCTTACGGGCATTTAATAGTATGTTTCATAGATTTTAATACTAGACATGGCCAAATTAGTTGATCCATTGGTAGCCTCAATGACTCCAGCCACCTGGTGGGCCAGTTTGGCCGTTCTGAGGTGGCTACCATCGAAAGACCCGGGGAGTCGTCCCTTAGCGCCTGGGCGTCACTGGAGTGGAACTGCTTGGGCCAGGAATGTCCTTGGAAACTCAGGAAAGTGTGCAGAAGAGTTGGAGTCCCTGCAGTGCAAAGTCACTGATCAACTGCCAGGCCGACATTTTTTAAAATACATGTATTCAATTAGTATTCAATGTATTCATAGCATCAGAATCAGCATCCTGCCTTCGTGGAAAATCTGAGAGCTCCAGGTCGAATCTACTTCCACGTCCTGGGCAGCTCGGAGCTGCTAGCTGCAGCCCGCTCCGTGGAGATGATGGGAGTGCTGCTGCTGCGGCATTCCGATGATCCACTGGGTGCCACTGGGTGCCACTGGGTGCCACTGGGTGCCAGTGGGGTTGATGGGGGCTTCAGCAAAAAGGCAGTAATGGGTCAAATATATTCAAATATGATAAATTTGATTATGATGTATTTGATGGATTTTCTTCGATCTTAACCCCAAGTCTCCCAGTTTTCATTCTGCACCCTGTTTGGTGGGCTGTTGGTGGCTGGTTTGAGTGCCCCAGACGTGAAAAGGCCAGGGAACGGGGACCATGTGGAGGTACTTTTCTGACCTTCCCTGGAGCCTCCACCGAGATTTGCCTCCGGAAAATCGTCGCCGCTGTGACTTGGTCACCAATGGATGCCATGATGGCACTCTGTGTAAAACTTGCTTGATTTTGGTTGTAATAGATGTTGGTAAGCCCAATCGAATCCCACTTACCCGCAGTTTATTTGTGGGTAGTTGTAATCCCGTGAAGATATTTTGCACTCATTGGGCCGTGCCCAATGATTGCAGTGACTGAATCACCAGTGACAGGGATCAGCACAATCCTTTGAGGTGATGTCAGCAGAGTGGTCGAAAGCCTTGAGATTTTGGGCTGCTTTGGTGGGTCAGCAGCCCAGTGAGTCCAAATGTGTCCATGGGTCCATGAGCCCATGGGGGTGATATTCCTGCTTGCAAGTGGAGTTGATGTTAGTTTGGCTTAAACAAGACACTATGACACCATATTTGGGGTGAACATCCATCCGAAATCCATCCCAAGCTGCCTCAACGCCCATACCACGCCATGCCCCCAGTCCGATGGTCACAGAAGCCACCCGCGTTGCAAGGTCGACCTTTGCCTCCCAAATCGCCTTGGCCTCAACGGTACACAGCTGGGGCGAGTGGCATTCTTGAACATGTGTGCTATGTATGCTATGCTTTTGCAGAATCAATGTTGGATTTAGGCTAGGTCTTGGCCAGGGGTTGTTTTGCTGCAAAACCCTGCGAGATCTGAGGTTCAGAGTGAAAGCCAAACGCTCCACCAAAGTGGGAAAGGCCTCCAAAACGTGGCAACTGCCGCCTGGGGTCAGAATCCTCTTTTGCTCTTCTTGAGGAGTGGGCTTCGTTCGCACTGTTAGTTGATTGATGTAAGGGAAATGTATAAACGTTTCCATCATAATGTGACATATGGGGTTTCCTTCAGACTTGCCCGGAAACCAGTTTTGGAAAACTGAATCCCAGAAGGCCTTGGCACCTAGCCTATGTGCAGGCTTTGGTATCATCCGACGCAATAGCAGAAGAGGCTCAGAAGCGACGCTTCTACAGTTGCATGGAGGTTTGTCATAATTCCTTCCAGCGCTTAGTCATTTTCTGCAAAGAGCATGGCCAGTTTGTGGATATTCATGACAATTGTTACTTGTTCAGACAAACATCAAAGAATCTACTGTGCAGAAGTCTATCATTCATGATTCCAAGGTTTCCTACACTATGTCCGCCTGATTTCCTTCAATACATGAACCTTCTTTGGCAGGTGGGTGCTGCATTGAACGAGCGCTTCAATTGGCCCGTGGAGCTACGCAATCCTGATCTGGAGGTGCAGGGGCTCTGGGGTTCTATGGCCTTCTTTGATCTACCTCGAAGGCGCCCCCCCCAACCTGGCCATTGCCGATTCCGAAGGTTCGAGTGCAGCTGAATCAAGAGGAACTGTTGGTGAGCTTGACCGTGTGAGCTCCAAGTTGACGGGGTAGCCAGCATTGTAGCCACATTGGGATGGTGGGGGATGAGGGAATCAGTTTGATGGAAAGGATGCCTTGTTTCGTTTTTTTTATTTTTTTTTTCTAAATATTATGCAAAAAAGGGAATTTTGCTATACTTCTACCCTTACTGTTATTATATTTCTTCAAAGTGCAATATCGCTTGAAACGGAGAAAACAAAACATGTCCTGCACTGAGGCCTTGGTCCAACCCTTGGGAAGTCGTGGGTGCTATTTGACACATCCAGGCGGCAAATGGGATATCCTTGGCATTCTTATGGTGTTTCCAGAGTTTTATTCCACAGTGTGGCAATGTATAGGATCACTTGGTGGTTCTATGATGTTCCATGAATATTTGGAGATGACAATTATTCTTGAAACATGCTTCCAGCAGAGGTAGCAAATGTGCTTCAGTTTTGGAGTGTCCAAGTTGCTACACTTTGAGACCTTTTTTTTTTTGCAGGCCTCCATCCAGCAATTGCCTGGGCAAGGCGCTCAGCTAGAGTCGTCCAGAGACGCGAAGGATGAGCTCAGTTTTCAGGTCTTCGACAGTTTTCCAGGTCCAAAGATCCCTGACTCGAAATTTGGTCACTGGTTCAGGATCTCGTTATGAAGCGGTGAATTTATCCACACATATCCACACAAAAAAAACCGTTTGGCTGCCAGGTAAAGTATCCGATGACTCGGTGAGTTGCTTATATCATGTATCTTGATATGATTTTTCCATCATATACCAATTCATAATTAACATATCACACTGCCATCCAGATACATCATGATAGATTCTGATAGATATACCCATGTATGGATAAATGATATGATCATTCATGGTAATATTTGGCTCAGGCGCCGCCGTTCGCCCAAACTTTTAACTGTCCCAACTTACCCATGTTCCCACGTTAAACTTTACATTCGTTGAAGATCTTGAAAAAGGGTTAGCCTCGTTAAACTTCTACACTCATTGAAGATCTTCAATAAGGGTTTAATTCCCCCACCCCGTCAAACTTCTACACTCGTTTAAGGTGTCACGCCATTGTTCTATGTGGAGGAAACCGACGATGCTTAAAAAGAGCTCAAACAAGGGTTTTGGAAAACGAGTTTTCGAAGACCCTCACAGCAGTCACAATCCAAAAGCCCTTTTCGATCTCCAACACAACCATTTGAAGATCTGTTGCTACAGTCATTTTGTACGGGAATTTCCACGGTTTTAGCTCTTCGTTACGACGTTGTGAATTTCATTCCGGGCAAACGGCGACTCCTGGCCGTAACATTTCCATACTCAGGGCACGCACACATTGTGCCCATGACACCGTTCCTAGGTCCTGGCGCGTTGCTTGGACATCCGCGCGAAGGACGTGGTGTTGGATCCGCTCTGCGGTCGGGGAGTCCCTCAGACAAACCGTGGTGGGAATCTTCAGCGGAGTTTCATCATGTTTTCTACTCTCTTTCCAAATATTTTCTCAACATGTTCTACTTTCAGGCAACACAATGGGGACTCAGGATGACTCAGATGAAAAGGCCATGACTCTTGGGCGAACTGCCAGGTGCTTCTGTGTGAAGCTGCGCTCAACTGGCCTCATGCAGGTGTGAGTGGAACTCCTCCGTTTTTTTTTTGGAAGAGACTGACTTTCGATCATGGAGCTTAAACCACGCATAGATATAGGATTTTGCCACCAACAAATCAGAAAATGATGGGGAATTTCAAGGTAGTTAGTAATATGTAGTGCTGGATTTAGACCAACAAAGAAAGGGGATCTAACCGTACAATGGGGATTTAGCTAGTGATGTATAGATTTGTCCGAAAAAGTATACTGAGATACTGTACTAGAAAATTGCAGTTTTGGAAAACATGATGAGCAATCAAATTTCAGGGGTATTCTCGGACAGACCCAAAAAAAAAGCATGGCTCTTCGATTTGGAAGATTGAGAAGACACCGAAGACACCAGTCTTATTCCAGTCTTGTTTGAGATGGACTGTCTTTACCCGAATATGCCGCAGTTGGTACATGTCCCAGTTGGGGCCAGTTGGAACATAACCTCCACATATTCTGAGATGAAGCAGCCGTATTTTCAATGAACTTCCAGTTGTTTTTTTTGCAAAAGTTGGTGCCATCCCCATTTGCCGTTTGGATTCAGCGCAGGTATTTTCATTGGCTGCGACTTGGACCCTGAACAGCTTCACTTGGCTGCTGTGAACGTCAGGGGCGTCGCCAAGATGACGCGTGGCAGGGTGCAGCTGCTCCGTGGCAATGCGGGGTTGGTGGGAGGGTTGCCATTGGCAGATGCCTCCGTGGACAAGGTTTTGACGGATCTTCCCTTTGGCAAACAATTTGGATCTCTGGAGGACAATCGCTGGTTGTACCCGCGGGTCTTGATGGAGTTGGCGCGGGTGCTACGTGTTGGCGGCCGCGCGGTGCTGTTGACCAACCAACAGAATCGTCAGGCCATGCAGGAGGCGCTGAGTGACAGCTGGGTGGTGGAACACCGGAGGAGTTTCCGACTCTTTGTGAAGATGGACGCCTGTATCTATGTCCTGCGGAGGGGCGGCAGTCCAGGCGGCTCCTCTGGGTTGGATGGTTATGGCGGTCCTGTCAAATTTGGTGGAGCCACAGGGCTCTTTGCGTGGGAAGATGGTTCAACTTGGCATGAGCAGTGGGCTAAACATCGCCCTGCGCTGGTGCCATTTGGCCAAAGTCAAAGCGCGACAAACATGGGGCAGCTGAGGGTCCGGATCGCATGGGATGGTCTGCCATTCAACTGAATTCCTGTTCCTGCTTGTCCTGTGCATCATGCACCGTATGCTGCATAGTCTTGAAGGGCAAGTGCAGGAGAGAGGCACCCAAGGTCGTTCAAGCAACAACTACCCAAACTAGTATATATATAATTATATATAGATGATTTGAATCTGATAAATTTCCTTAATTCTAAATTTGAATCTCTAGTAATTCTTGAAAAAATCCTTCAAAATTCCTTCGTCAAATTGTCTGTGGACTCAGTGGACTCTCCAAGCAATCGTCAAACCCGCAGCATTTTCGCACGCTGATCCCGACTCCATCCGCGCCGTGCCGCGCTGGCATCAGGACACTGTGCATCTGTTGAGGTTTGGCAACAGGCAAAAAAGATATGGCAGATATGGCAGATATGGTTGATCACGCTGCACTTAGATCGATCTGGAATGATCTGGACATGTTGTCTAGAGTGGCTCCACCACATTTGTTCGGTCCTGGAGAAACATAACACTTGGAAGTAGGAGTCACATTTTGACCTTCTTACATTTACAAGGCTCCAGCAAATCCCTCGGCGGCATTCTGTTGCGCTTCTGGCGCAGCAAGAGTGTTTGTGCCGCCATGATGTCCAAATCAGTTCTTTTGCTTGCCTTTCAGCTACTTGGCTTTTATGGCATTGCAGACCCAGCTGGGTTGAATGGATTCTCAACCCACTGCTATTCTGTTTTGACTCACTGGCTGCTTAAGAAGGTTGATACAGGGATGACCTCATCAATCAGCAACGGAGATGGCGCAATGCCAAGGTTGCAGCCTGCCTTTGCTGGGCAGAATTCTCCGTTGGGGCTGCTCAGTCAGGGTGGACAGCTGACAAGAGTTTGTGAAAGGCAGCACTTCATAGTACTCTAGGACTCTAGATTTGTTCTCTCCAATTTCCTTCAAACCTCGCCAAACATTTTGTACTGCATGACAGATACAAACAGCTTCATGAGCTGTCGCGCATTTTGAGAAGCATTCCGCATTCCGCCATTTAGATCCATGTAGCCCATTTAGCTGAACTCTGTCACACTGACGTCAGGGAAAATCTCACGGAGGACCATCCCTGGTGCTCACTACCAGTTGGGTGCTCAGATGGCTATCAGATGGTCCAATGGTCGCATTGGTAGCATTGCTTGCCGATGCTTCAGTGGCTCAGCGCCAGGTATCCCAAAGAGTTCGTAGCCACGTCGATGGAGCCATCAAGGACATCGCTGCTGCCCATTGCAGACGTGTCATGCAATGGTTGAGAAGTTGAGACTGTAGTGAATATTTTGAGAAGGCGTTACTTCAGCATCTTCAGCCAAGTAGCACGAAGTCAAACCACATCAAACCACCATTCCACGAAATTAGTTTGATTGGTGACTGGCAGATATAACTGCATAGTTTGGACCGTGCGGATCGACCTACACCTGCCCCTTGATCCTTCCAGCCTTTCCCCGTTGAGTACAGATCAGGATGATCAGGATGACTTCTCATTTTGCCGTTTCACACCGAATTGGTGCTTAGTAACTTTAGCAACTGTACAGTCGACTGTAGTTCGTTGGTACGTTGGTTGCTGCAGGACATCCTGGACAAGCTTCCAGAAAAGTGTCCCTTCCATCCACAAAGAGATTTGTTGGCACAGGGAGACTTGGATCGCTCAGTGTTCTGCAGTGTAGTCTGCTGATAGTCTGCTGTCACTTTGTCGTTGCGTCGTTGGGTCAAGGTGCCGGCTTTTCAACAGAATCCTCCTGCCGGAACATGAGCCGATTTCACACGTTCACAAGACATTGATTTGGGCACCAAATCTTCTGAGCGACAAGATATCAACAAAAGACATGCGTACTTTTGCTTGATTGGGGACCCATCAAAGAGGCTCGTCTTGGTAAAACGTTTTAGCAGGGCAGGTGAGAAAACTTGCTCGAGCCAAGGAAATCAACAGTCATCTGGGCAATCAGTGTGCTTGGCTGACTACTGCGATATCTTCGGAGTTTCTTGGATGATGGAAGTATGGACGGGAATGATTGTGGGTGGCCTCGGACTGTACCTTGCGTGGTATGCCAGAGATAGAGTATGAATGACTGAATGACTAAACATGATTTTGAAGTGCCCAATTGATCATCATTGATTTAGTGAATCTAGTGCTGAGTCTGATCACCAACTTGGAACCCTCTCACAGCATACGGCCCAGCCTTGCAGCGCCCTGCAGTTGCTGCAGGCCTGCGCTGATCCGCTGGACGTGCCCTGCGATGCTTCGAAGCTGCAGCAGCAGAAGAATCGCTGTGAGAAGCTGCTGCTGCAGTGTTTCCCTCCAGGTGCTGAAGACCAGCAGATCCGTCGCTGGCACTCGCACTACTCAAGGAAGTGGTGCAAAGAGTTGGATTGTGACGTTCGAAACCACCGAGAGGAGGAGGAATTGAGGCCCCTCACGAAAATCTCACCCTTGCTGGCGATGATTTCCTTCATGTGCTTAGCGGCTTTTGCTGTGATGCTTCTTCTAATCGGAGGAACCGATGATCTGATTTTCTTCATTTACGAGTGTGGCTTCATCCCGCACAGTTTGATGCGAAGCTGGGTGAACACACGGGATGGTTTGCGAAAATACGCAGGCCTTCCAATCTCCCACATTTCCTAAGCATTCCGAAGCCACACATTTCGGTGGCAAAAATCGTCCCGCAATCCTGGCTGAACTTTGAGCTCCAGACGCTCCAGTTTTGGCCCAAATTCACCATTGCTTCTTGGCGTCCACCACACGCGAGACGCGACTGCAACAAGACAACTGTTGGCAAGCGAGTACACAAAAGGCAGGTAAAGATGGCAGATGGATGTTGGCAGATGGACTGTGAGGGAATGTTTGTGGGAACATTTTAATTATTTTAATTGAGATTGTGATTTCAGAAGAGATTGTGTTTGGAACTTTTTGACTTAGGAACCTCCCATCCTTTGGGATCTCGATACTGCTCAGCCCAGCAGGACCCCCAGAGAGCCTGGGAGCTGATGGAAGAGGATGTTGGTCCAGCCCCCAGATCCCCATAGTTGAGACAGCAGCCTGCGCCAAGAAGACAGGCAACCTATCAGTTACAAGTCATCGAAGGTTGGCACGACGCAGACACCTACCTTCATCTCCAACCCCATCCCCAACTCATTGTCATCCTTCATAAACTTAGACCCTAGTAATTTCACCCAATAAGGTCATTTAAAGTCGAAGTTCATCATGTTTGTTGGGGGTTTCCTATGATTTCCTGTTCCCCCATAGCTTTCTTTCAGTGACCGGTGACCCGTGGCCGGAGGCGCTAACCTCAAAGCGAAGCTGCAGCCGCGACGACCTGGTGAAAACCTGAAGGCGCAGCGAATTGGAATTTTGCCTCGGTTGATTCTATTTATGAGCAAAGTGGACAAAGAGGCATTTGTGTGTGTGTGTGTAGGTAGATATATTAAATAAATACATAAATGTGATATATATATACACACCATATATATATAGATATACATACTATAAACATACTATAAACATACTATAAACATACTATAAACATACATACATACATACATACATACATACATACATACATACATACATACATACATACATACACACATACACACACATAATATGTGTGTATATATATTATATATATGTGTGTGGCTGTGTGTGTATCTAAATGAACACGCAAGGTCCTCCGGTTTGCCTTGAGTCTAACGATGCATTCAGTAATGAAGTATCTTGAAGAAAATACAGAGGAAAACAACCGCCCTTGAAGCAGCTTATGGCAGTCCGGCTTTTGATTTCCCTCTATGTGGCACGTTGTGTGGAACAGACAAGACTTTAAGTGGCCTTTCAAACCAGCGCTTTTCACAGTGACAAGAAACATACTTGTAGCTGTTGGCAGCTTGGCCATCATCATCACCATCATCACCATCCTCATCCTCTTGATCCTTGTCCTTTTTCTTTCTGTTTGGGCAACATCTCAGTCCTTCACGGACTTAACTGTCGACTCTGGAGGTCGCCCAGACGGTTCTCAAAAGCCGGGAGCCCAGCTGCCTTCGAATGGGGACTGCCTCTGGCCATACTGCAGTCTCCAAGGACGAGACCGGAACTTGCAAGCGGCTGCAAAGAGAGCTGAGCAAATTGCAAAGCCGAGAACTTGGAATTTGACTTCAGATGTTTTGACTGGAAGGGAAGATTTGATGATCTTGCTGAGCAATCTTGCTGTACAAAATTCAAAGCATGATATGTCTCGATACGCAGCCTTGAATTTTGGCTGTAGTTGGTGCCAAGTTTTTTTCTTGTTTAACCAGCCTTCGGTTTGCTTCATCTCGCCAGTGTGTCAGTGGCAGGGCAAAGGCCAAAGCAAAGCAAACAAAGTATAAAGGTGGCTTCAAGGTGATCAAGATGGAGACTCTCCTGAAGCAATCCCTTGACAAGACTGGGAGCTGCATCTCATTGACATACCGAAGAAAAACGAAGCAATGTAGCTGTGGATCGAATGTGGGGTATCTCCAAGAATTGTGGTTGATACGTGTTGATACCAGGAATGATCACTCTTTGTGGATTGGGGGTCTTCCATCATATCTATCATTGACCCATACCCATGTGAAGCTGGCAATCGGAGTTTCCGCAGGATCAAGGAGGAGAAGAGACTAAAGCGCTTGCCCAACAAAAAGAAACCGAAGCCCAAAAAGAAGGTAGGATCCTTATGAAGGATGATCCATGATGATCCTGAATTGTTGCACTAAAGGATTGAACGATTGAACCGAAACTAGTTGACCCTTGGGTTCAGTGTTTTCTCCAGACGAGCTGCCAATAGTTGAATCTCTCTGCAACATTCGATGATGGGCTACTCCAAAGTTCGTTCTATCATGGTAAGGAAACATGATGATCCTTTTTCCTTTCACTGTAGCTGTGATGGCCTGACAGTCAGAAATTTGAACTCACATGCCAGGGGCAAGTGATTGCCCTGTGCAGAAATGGCAAAAAAGGTGTTCCCAAGAAGGCACGGATCCAGGATGCGCCAGTTGGGTGCTGGGGGCTCTTCCTTGCCGAAGCTTGTGGTCCAGATATCTGACCGGTTTGCCACCCATCGCAGGTGAAGTCTGTTCTGCGCGACTTTGGACTCAGAGCAAGGTGCTGTGGCTACGGTGAGAAAGCACATGTCACCCCTGGCGCAATATTGATCTTTGATGGGATTACATGCAGCGATGAAGAGATGGGTTTTTGTTTTCTGGATTTGCCTGATAGGCTCCACCGGTTTCTATCTTTTTCTCTATCAAATCATCCAAGTTTGGAGGTCTATAGTCTTCACCCAGCTGCATAAGTGGAAGGACTTTCCGGCATTGAGGACTCCTGGCTTCCCCTTTCCAGCCTTTCCAGGCACAGCATGACCTTCATCTTGAACAATGAGGACCTGACAATCGTGCTTGATGGAGTGTGACTTTAAAGATGTACTAAGATGAACTAAGTATGACTAAGTTACTAGCCATGACCCTTAAAATGAAGCACAGTCCCCATCATTCCAACTGGGATTTCAATGGATTCCGAAATGCAGGAGTCGGCCAGGAAGCTGCAGGAGGTGAAACCGTTCACCTTTTGGGGTGTGCCTTCCTTCAAGGCCTGTCCGTTAACCCCAAATAATGTCTGGGGGCAATACCCAAACAACCTGGAAAAAATAGATGTTTTGAAAACAAACTTGACCATACTTAGCCTGCTTCAGCATCCAAGACGGTGGGATACAGTGGGTATCCTCATGTGTCGTCGGGAAACTTTGCTTTTGGAGCTTCCCCAGCCACTTCCGACGCAGAACGTCTACAACTTGGTGCACAAGAAGGTGCAGGGTTGGCTGCATGATGGGTGGATGGCTATGGGGGCCTTGGAAAGGAATTCTAAGTCACCATTTCGTTGGAGGTTTAAGCTCTTGTGGCATATAGGATAGGACACATCTGACTCTTTGGAGGAAGACCTTCGTGCTTCACTCATAGATAGTGACTGACGTGGCAGTTGGATAGGAAGCGTTGCAGGCAGTCTTTGTAGACAAGGAAGCTGCTGTGAAGAAGGTTGCCGGAAGCTTGGATTGGCCCTCCACATCATCGCATCACTTCTGCACAAACTCCGGAACTTCGGATCGTCATGAGGGGAGCATCGAAGATGGGGTCGGAGTGGCCTGTGAGGTCCTATCGGACAACATGCTCATAGAAAAACACCTTGGAGATCTTGGTGTGTACCTCAGATCAGACCGCATATGAGGACGGTGACGCTTCGGGGTGAAAATAGTGAGGCCTAGTGACGCCTAGTCACTTGTTGGGACAGGTCAACTGATGTCAACTGTTTTGATGGAGATCATGTCTGCCCAAACTCTTTGACCCTGAGGTGTGATTTGTACAGAAGACCTTGCCCACGTGCAGCTGGCATCTCTTGTCATGTGGTGCTTTCCTTTTTGGGACGCATTGAGGTTTCTCCATCCCCCATCCCTGAATGGTCACAGCGAAAGGTCAGAGGAAAGGCTACTTGGAGCACAAGTGCCAACCAAAATGTGGCTGATGTTGTGCTTCATCAAAGGAAATTCAACTTGTGTTTTCCTTTGCCCTTCGTATACCGGAATTGATAAGTTGAGATCGACTCTCCAAATTTGGTAACGACCAGGTGACGACAAAATCCACTCTGTGTGGATCCACATGGTGCTTTTGGGTAGCCCCGTCGTCGCGACAGGTCATCCACACCGGAGGCAAGGGCTTTGACGAGGCAGGGGATTTCAACAGTGCTACAGTCATGCAACTCTTGCCATGTGCACCATGTGGAAATCACCGAAAACACCATATGTTGGAACATGTTGGCCATTGGAAATAGTATTGGTATGTAGATTATGTAGTGGTTCTTTTCCGAGAGTTTCTTTTCTCGGCAGCGCACGTGTGTCTCGTTTGACGCTGTGGCCGAGGTCATGAGAAGACTAGCTCCTGTGAACATGGGCGATTCCAAGAAGGTACTTCGCCCAACCCGCCCCAGCTGTTGGAATTCGTTGCTGTGGCACCGATGTTGTTCGTCATGGCTGGTGGATGATTCGGCATTCTCCGCAGCTGGATATAGTTGGAAGCTGACAAATCACAGGTCAAATAACAGGTACACCAAGTTGAAGGCTAAGCAATCAACAGCAACCACACGACATTTGCAGAACATTGGAGACATTGGAGACAACAGAGATCACGATCAAAGAATTTTCAAACCCCCAGCACGTTGAGCGCAGCTGGTGTCAGATCTGAAATGATGATTGTTCCAAACTACAAGCGGCAGATAGAAGCAGCGATCAGCGTAGCATCAAAGCGTAATGCTCCATTGTGAATGACCCCGATGGTTGCATCAGGCCACATCTCATTGCTGCTTTCGATGTGATTCCTTGTTGGAGGGCAGTTACTTAGCTTTCCTTGCTCATTGTTCAAGTGCAACAAGACAACATTTGATATATTTGGATATATTTGGTGTTTAATTGAAGCTTTGCAGATTCCAACATTTCCCCTTTTCAGGCTCATGGCTATCGATGCGTTGGTCAGTTGTGCACACTGTGGCAAGACTGGGGCACCGGCGGTGCGGAGCCCGAGCCGGAGCGGAGCGGTTTATGAGAAATGCAAACTTTCGCAAGTCATTCAGTTGGTGGTACAGACATTCAATGGTATCATCATCTTACAGTAGTCATTGATGTGAGATGATGCAATTGGTATTCAATCATGGGTTCAAATCACTTTCACCATTTGCCATTCAGCAGTTCAGCCGTTTTTTGGAGTCTCGGATTCATGGGAATGCCGGCCGGAATTCCCCGGGTTCCATGAGTTCCTAGGTGTGTTCCAAATGCAAAGCCGCACACTACTGTGGTGCTGCACTTGGCAGAAAACTTTGAACATCAAGACAAGGGATGCTGATGGGTTATTCCAGAAAAGCCATCATTTAAATTTAAATGTCATAGGAATACTGCAGATAGCTCTTGACTCTTGACTCACCAGTTATGGGATACCAGTTGTGGCCGATACCATCCCATCCCCTGAGGCCCCTCATGTCAGCGAGCAGATTGGCTGTCACACAAAAAGGCATGCCGCCAGCTCCCGCCTGCAGTGTCGGGTCGCCCAAGATCGGGATGATTCATGGTAGAACTATATATATATGCATAGAATGGTATATGTTTAGCGCGGACGATTGGAGCACTCGCGCACGGCGGCAGCAGTGCGGCGAGGCCAGTCTTGAGGTGAAACAGCGGGCTGTTTTGTACACACATCAAAGATGGGCGAAAGCTCTGGTTGGCCC
>Ga0126342_10006246_pt1 | contig 21080 bp, 18 predicted proteins | sample Cyp1metagenome_FD_92528 | JGI IMG/M metagenome (GOLD analysis project Ga0126342, IMG submission 92528) | Coral microbial communities from Lord Howe Island, Old Settlement Bay, Australia - Cyphastrea 1 metagenome | ecosystem: Host-associated > Invertebrates > Cnidaria > Coral ...
CCGAAAAGAGGGCACCCCACGATTGCCATGGTTGATCATCACTTAGTCTATTTAAAGAGCCATTTGGAGGTATATTGTCTGACACACGCATCGTGCGGGGAAAAAAAAAACACGGTCAGTGTTAGCACAAACCCCAAAGTCGCTTTTGCGGTACCTATGGATGCTCGAACCTGTCACTTTCATCGCACCGCTGGGTACGGGGCAAATGGATGTCGAAAAATCCGAATGGCAAGTCGAAAGATGATGATGATGATGATGATGATGTTGATGATGATGATGATGATGATGGTGATGATGACGAGACACTGCGAAGGGGCTGCTGCGTGAAGAGACTCACTAGGCATATGGCGAGAGATCCCTTTGAGGGGGGGGAAGGGGGGGGGGAGGGAGGGTTCCCTTTCTCCTGGTCGTTCAGGGATAAGGGGTCCAGCCCGCCCCTTTGCTTCGCAGAGTAAAACTCAAGGTAGCCCGCTAGGAGGCTACCTTTCGTGATATTCACGCATAATGCCTGCAACAAGTAAAAAAAGCAAACATCAAATGACCAGACGGTGTGAACTATCTGAAAGCGGAGGAAACAAAGAGGTTGGAAGAGCTTGAAGAACCTACTGTCCATGGGTCCATGGAGCCAAGACTCGAAAACAGCCCGACTCCAGTGTCACATTATGTCACATTAATTTTCGAGCCACTCGCCCGTGCTCATCAAAAATGAACGCGCCAACGCCAACACCTACAACAGCTGATAGGTGGATCTGTGTCTGATGAGATCATTGAATCACTGCTCGATCTGTTGTAACTTTTTGCACGATCTGTGTCAATCTGTTTTGAACATTTTTGAACATGAATCAACTCATGTGATTTGCCCAGATTCGCCTGTGAAGTCTTTGCCAGGTTTTAGGCTCGACATGAGGCGTGCCCCAAGTCCCAGGATTGCTATCACAAAGCAAATCAGCCAGCGGGAAACGGAGTGGATCTTACGGATCCTAGCTCTTATGGCTGGCATCTGAAACGCAAACGGCTGCGAAGCTGGCTTACTTTCAAAAAACAACGACAGCACTCACTTGGCACAATCGGTTGAATCTTCATGCAAACTATCTTCATTGACTTATCTCTCGCACTCTCTTCTGCCCTCAGCTTTTTCTGTCCAGCCGTCTTAGCCGAATCAGAACTCATCGACTGTTGCATCTGGGCGCAGAACATCAAATCGCAAAATGTCTGCCACCATGCTAGGTTTAAGCATGTTCAAACCGTGCCTAGACAACCAGGAAAGTGAAGCAGTCTTTCCCTGATCTTTCACTTGGATCTAAGCTTCATTTGGCCTTGTTGTAGTCTTTTCAGTGCTGGTAATTTGCAGATAACTGAGATGCAGAAAAGATGAAATGCTGCATTCTCAGAGTTTTCAATGCTGGCCTGTTGAGTCCCAACAGCTTTCATAAAGCCTTGGAGCATGCAGAGAAATATCTTGCTGGTGGGATTTCACATGTTACATGTCACTTAAATTGTAGCGAAGGCCAATGAACTGCCCCGGGAGAAACATGTGATTCGGAATGGCGGCTGTTGGTGCAACCAAGACGCATTAGCTCTGGCCTCAAAACACGTTCATCGTTTACAAATACCAGAAACTGAACAAAATAAAGGCGAAACATTTCAAATGTTCGAAGGAGCTGACACAGCCTTTTTCACAACAAGTTGCAGTGCTGGAGGAAGAGGCTCATCCTGAAAGTGTCTCAGTACCTGCAACGGAAACAACACGAAGCCGAAGAGACACCAAAGCTATCATGTGATTCACCATGGACAGGTTGACAATAGGCATCACATGGCATGATCTCTCTGCTTGTCTCTAAAAATTGCCGTGTGGCCTGTTTTTGGACTACTTGAGACTTTCTCTGGACCACTGGAAGCATCCGAAAATTCCTTGGTGCTCTACTTCTGTGTCTTTTCCAACTTCAGTTTCACTTCTCAATGTGAGACTAAAGAACATGGCAATTTAAAACATGTACTACAGAGTTGGCACAGCAAAGAGATACGGCGGTCGCTGCAATGCCTCTTCTGCACTTTGCCACTCCAAGCTCTGGCGCCGCTTTCCGCTGGGCACCACTCGCCAATTGGGGGAGGCCTCAAAGCAGCGTCACAATGTGGTCAAATCGCCTTTGAGAACGAAATACCAGGAGAAAGCGCAACGCGCGCAACGCGCGCAACGCTTTGAACTAAATCAATGGCAATTTGATGCTGAACATCCACAAAGAATCTGAAAATGATTACTTTTTGTCTGCACTAAACTTGAAAGAAACAGTGCCTGCCGCTTCAACCAGTTGAAGTCCTGTACTTCGGACCAAGCGCTTGCCTGCCAATCGAATGGCAAAACACTGCTTAGCACCTGGTGGAACTTTCCAAGCTTAGCATTCCGACATGGTCTTTCCGACATGGTCTTCCACATTTCCACAAAGTTTTTGAGTTTTCAATTCAGGTGCCATGAAAGCAACATTTTTTCACCGAAACGGTGAGATCATTCCGTTGCCTCGACTCCCAAGGAGGCTTGCTGCAGAAGCTCCGGCACTGAGACAGAAACTTGACAGAAACGACAACATTTGTGACAATGATCAAATGATCAAACAAACTCCAATAAATTCAATAAATCTCAAGCATGTCTTTAATTAGTCTTAAGTGTTACAAACTTTATGGATCTTTATGGTCTGTGTAGTTATTCCTGTTCCCGCCTTCTGGCCAGTGCAAGTCATTTGGGGCAAATGCCACATGCTGACAGTGTTCTATGATGGGCCCCGACCTGTAGCACAGTGCTTCTCGCCAGGATCATTGACTTGACATGAAGGTGAATGGAAACTTCGCTGTCTGACATTGGCACCCTCCCACTTTGTGCTTCCCACGTATGATTTAATGTCCCTGCACAGCACAGGAAAATGACTTCCCCAGCAAATCTTTTGGGTCACTTGATGGTACAACAGTGACGGAGTCATAACACATCAAAACTATTGAAAACTCCAGATATTGCTGTGATATGCAGCGACAAGCGACAAGCTGTGCAAATGCAAAGCGACAGCGTCTGAGTCGTGGAGCCGCAGTTGCTTTACCTCGAGGCTGAACGGAAGTTGAAAACCGCGGCAAGCAAATGCAAAGCAAATGCAAAGCAAATGCAAAGCAAATGCAAAGCAAACGCAAAGCAAATGCAAAGCAAATGCAAAGCAAATGGAAAGCAAACGCAAAGCAAATGCAAAGCAAATGCAAAGCAAATGCAAAGGAAAACTCTGCTTGGATCAATGCAGAACCGAAACAACAACGGTTTTGGGAGAGAAACTGAATATCCAAAGGGGATCATTGAGAACCTTTTGCGAACGGTGTGCTGACAGTAGGTTGCAGCAAGAATGCCAGTGTGGCTCTCAGTGCCCCATCCCTGCTTTGATAACAAGCGACTGCCAGGGTGAAAACACAGCTGTTGCAGTGGTGCATCATTGCAGAAGATGAAACCTCTGCGCTGGAAGCTGGCATTTCAACATATTTCAACCTTAAACAACGTCTCTTGGAAGTATGCAACAAAATTCGTCGAATCAGAGTTTGTTTCTTGTAAAACCTTCAAATGGACTTTCAGGGGCTTTTCTCGTTCCAACAGGGTTCCAAATATTTTTCTTGGGTCACCAGTGTCTCCAAGGCTGTTCTGATCCTCAATCTATCAAGAAATGTGAAAGTGAAGTCAGTCGTCTATGCAGTGTGTGTGTGTGGGCTAGAAGTGTTCAAGATTCCTTCTTGTGGCAGGCCTCACGTTATCAACAAAGTGATCTTTTCACCAAGAGTGAAACGTCAAACAAAACAAAATCAATCAACTGTTCATCTTGGAGGCACACATTTCCAGTCCGCGCAAATAATATACATCGTAACAACCATATACAGTTTGATCATGTTTAATCAGTATGATTGAACATATCATATCCGCCTGTCTAAATCGCATTCACAATGTTAAATCAAATTATATCATATATCATATATATCCTATTCTATTCTCTTCGATTTACGCAGTGTTGCGCAAACCTCTCTGCCTCTCTTTTGATCCCAGCGTCCGCTGCTACCACCACTTCACACCGCTTCAGCTTGTGCACGTGCAACGCGCCAATCCTCAGTGCATCGATGTGGATCTCATGTGCCAAATCAAACCTGTTCACAGCTGTGATGGACTTTGGATCCAAAACCTCGAGAAAGTCGCAGAAAGTCTGACAGAAACAACTTTCACATCGCCGAAATGATGAAGAAACTGCTGCTTAAAAGGCTCCGATCCAAGAGAATAATGCGGCAGCCTTCCAGATTGCTGAGCCAAACATCACGGCCCTGGCAGGTTCGGTGCCACGGTTTGCCTCTCACAGTTTACGTTTTCAGCCAACAATTTCTGTACATCTCCGTACTAGAGATATATATCTATAGATGTGATGTGAATTTCCTATACTTTCCTCGATTTGTGTCTGCGCCCAAATCAGCGCCTCCAATTCACCAGGCTTCCGTATCACCAGCTGGTTCTCCAGGCCATCCAAGCGCTCGCCATGGAAGGCACTGGATGGATCAGAATCTGAGCATCGACACCATCTCGAGACATCTCGACACATCTGACATCAAAATCATCAAAATCATCAAACAGTAAACGTAAAAACGTAAAAAACGTAAATGGTTTGGGTCAAAACAGAGGTGCATTCAAACTTCAAGCGTTTCAATCATCCCTTTTTCGAGCCTGCACTAGCTGACAGCACATAGCCTTTGTCTTCCCCTGGCATTCTTGGGATAGAAACTCAACGAGAAGGAATGCTGCAGAGTCGGTGCAAAGAAACGAAAAACTGGGTGCTGGCGCTTTCCTGTGTCATACTGGGTACATACTGAGTACAGTACTAAGATTGTAAGTAACTAGGAGCACGGCCTTTAGAAGGCCGTGGTTTTTTTTGTGATCAACGGGGTGTCATGGATCATGTTAGATGTGCTCGTGGCATGACTTATGAGTGGAAAGTTCAAGAAAAAAACAGTAGTGTAGCATGACGTATGAGTGCAAAGTTCAAGAGAACGTACAGTAGCGTAGCATGACGTAAGAATGCAAAGTTCAAGAGATCTTGCAATAGCACCCACAGAGTAGCATGTCTGTCCTTCATCAGCAAGTTCACATGAATGTTGATACATGCCCCACCCCACCCCACCCCACCCCTCCAATGTCTACAAAACACTACGGCCTTCTAAAGGCCGTGGTCCAACTACTCAGTACTTGTTGTGAGTCCTCCTTCGGAGCAAACGACACAGTGGTTCGGTTGTGGCCTGTTGTGGCCACTGGTGGCGGATTCCTCCGCTTAAAGCTGAACCTGCAGCATCGGCAAGAAGCGAATCCCTTGAGTCAAGCAGAACTGAGCTTGGTGCTTGAAGATCTTGAAGTCGAATTCAATGGATTTTGAAAAGAAATTCATATCATTTCTACACATTTGCACATGGATTTCGGTTTGTTTCCGTCACCGTTTCGCCAAGATGCTTCTTCCTGGGTGCCAGCTGCTCTCGCCGAGCTGCCAACTCTTCTGTCAAGGCCTGAAACCGAACAATTTTTCAAATGCAATCAATTCTTTTAACATCTTTTAACATTCCAGTGTAACATTGTGAACATCAGTAAGAAAAATGATGACATCGCTGAATGATGCTGAATGCATCTGAATGATGCTGAATGCATCTGAACGATGTGGAATGCATCGGACTGCACTAAAATCACCAAAACATAGCACAGCTGAAAATTCAACAATTCGAACATATCCAGAGACATTCCACGCATCTCTGCCTTCAAAGAGCTGCGGTACTGCTGCCTCAAAGTTCTGTCTCCAAAAGCTCGAACTGAAAGCAATGCAAAACACAAATGGGACACAAACAAATAATGAAACAGTCGGAAAACAGTCGGAAAAGAGAAAACATGACAGCTTTTGCTGTTTGAGCATTCCTCCCAGAATGCGCTTACAGTCTCATCAAAACGGCCAGACCAGGTGGAAATGCAAAGCAAGTTGCACGTCGTAGGCTGGTAGCACATGTGCTTGTCGAGTGAAGCTGGCCTGTATTTCTGACTTGCTCGACCAAAAGGACAGCATGGCCCACAAAGCAGTCGAAATGATCAGCGGAATGCATGCCATACATTGCCATACTACCTACTGCTGCAGCGCTTCCAAATTCTCCTGGCAGTGTAAAAGTCGTAAAAAAATTCGCTCAAGATTCCTAAAGTAGTTGAGGGATGTTAAGGGACCGTCTCGAGTCTCTAGGAAACAACAACATATTTTCTATTTCATTGCGTTTCCCTTTCTGGCGAACCGTCCCGAGTTGTCCGCTTTGCCTCCAGCGCCTGCAACCTCAGCAGAAGGGCATCCAGCTGCTCGTGCACCTGAGGACACACGGCACCAGTTGGCACAGGTTACAACTGGTTGTGACCTTGTGGACAGATGTGGACAGGCTATGCCTCGCTGTTGACGCACGCCAATGCATCGCGGATGCTCTGCTCTTCAGCCTGGCACATGTGAAGAAGCTCCTGGTATGACCTGGTACTGCGACACGTGCCTCGCTCAGTGAAACATCGCTGGATCTCTCGACATAAAACTTTGTGTGGCACTTGACTTGTGCGGCTTCTCTTGCTGCTTTGAAACCGCTTTGAAACCTTGAAGCTCTTAAAGAAGTCTTTCAGAAATTCCTCCTTGCTCACTTCAGCCTTGCGCCAAAAGTCTTGGCAAGGATGCCATTTCCAAAACCAAACAACGTATACACACCCTGTGCGTGCATGTGTTTTGATTTTGATGCAACTGTGCATGATAACTAAATGATATTATTATATTACATGGATCAAACAGAAACATGGCACAGGAGGGGGATCCTATCAATGCTATCGGTAGTCAGAGAACAACAAAAACGAAGACATCGGAGCCTTATTTTGTACCTCGCATCAATCGAGTGTGGAGACAGGGTGCCGAGATGTGCCAAGGCGGGTTCACCACAAGACGTGAAACCAAGTTTCACCACAGGTATGACTTTCAAACGTGAAACCAAGCAATGTTGTCGCTGTCATACCAGTGATCAAGGGGGTAGGACTTGAGAACTGTCGCATTCATGATATCACTGCAAAGTACCGTTGCCTTTCCTCAGATGCAGGTCACACTTCGACGCTTCCAGCCAAACACTCAACATTCCAATGTATGTGCAATTCTACATCTATATGTACACATTTTTAAACACCCTCTCTATCTCTTTCTCTCTCTATACATATATATATTCAACGGTTCTTTCAGATTTTGATCTTGCACAAAGACATGAAGATCACCAATTAGTCACTCTACAACTCCAGTGGGTAGCGAGACATCACTTGCGCAAGCCCAAGTATGACAAGAACATTGGCATGAACATTGATTACAAAGACCCTCTCATCAAGGAGGGATTGATGCACTTTCACCCAGAACCCTGGCATGTTGACGTTGAACAGCAAGCTGATCACCTTGTTCAACATCTACGCCACTCCATGGGCTCTCTACGTAAACAACAAGCTGTCAGCGCCAAGAAACCATATGTGACGCCTGAAGTATGGCAGTATCGTTTGAAAAAACTTCAATGCAGACAAATCAACAAGCAGATCAGACGTAGGCTTGCCACTGAAGCGCTCCATCAAGTCTTCAAAGCATGGACCCACAGTGCAACCACTTCAGATCTGGCGCAGTTCTTCAACTACGGCACCAGTTTACGTTGCAGCCAGGTGAAGGCGTTTTTGGGATTCTGCAAATATCGCAAAATGATGAGGTCTCAATTACAACAATCAAAGTCAACTTTCCTGAAACAGAGACTCAGCCAACTGCCTGAGAATAGTGCGGCAGCTGACATCTTGAAGGAATTGAAACCTTTCATCGGGCCCACGAACCCAAGAAAACAGAAAAAAGCCACTCTGCCCATGGTCCACAATGCAGATGATCAGCCATGTACCCTTCCCACAGAAGCTCTGGCAGTATGGGTAGACTTCTTCAGAGACATGGAAGGAGGCAGCAGAGTGACAGAAGCCCAATTGAGGACACAGTGGATCGACAATTTGCAGTCTTTCCGCCAAACAGCCTTCCAACTGTCGATGGAGGAGGTGCCGACGCTGACGGACATGGAACTGGCGTGCAGACGGGTTGCTTGCAAGAAAGCTACGGGCCCTGACAAAGTTCCAGGTGAAGTATGCAGATTTCATCCAGAGCTCCTTGCGCCGGTGACCTATACGCAGATGTTGAAGCTTGTCCTTCATGGACAGGAACCACTCCTCTTCAAAGGTGGCTTGCTGGTCCCAGCGTACAAGGGAAAAGGCCCGACATACAGGGTCAATTCCTTTAGGTCTCTGTTGATTTCGTCGCACCTCGGCAAGGTCATCCATCGCTGCATCAGACAGCACAAAGCAGATGCATACGAAAAGTATCTATAGGGCCAACAGCTCGGCGGCCGAAGGAAGGTACCGGTGCAGCTCGCCCTGCATCAGGCGAGAGCATTCCTGAGAAGAGCTCGAGAACAGCACATGTCCGCGGGACTGCTCTTCCTCGACCTTACAGAGGCGTTTTATCGCATACTCAGGGAGATCTCCATGGGAGGCACACCCACAGACGAGCTGCTGAGCTATGTCTTCAACAAGTTGAAGCTGCCTGTGGACTCAATGCAACAACTACATGAAGTCTTAGACAACGGCACAGCGTTGGAACATGCTGGCCTCAGCGCTACAGCGCGTAATTGCTTTCGAGCAATTCATAGCAATACCCACTTCTGGCTTGCTGACCAGAAAGACGTGGTGGCCACGTGCCTGGGGACCCGTCCAGGGGACTCATTTGCAGACGTGATCTTTGGCTTCACATGGAGTATGGTGTTGAAACGACTCCAGTGTTACCTCATCGACCACGAGCTCATTGCACAGATCCCCCCCATGACTAGGCCGCCTTTCTTTGCGCCAGTGACAGCAGTCACAGAGACCAAGCCCTTTTTAGGTCCCACGTGGATGGATGATTTATGGCTGTGCGTCCAACATCGTACAGCCCAAGGTCTTGAACGAACTGTTGGCCCTGCCATCAGTTACCTTTTGGACTTGTGCGAACAACATTTGATGTCGCCAAATCTCAGCAAGGGGAAGACAGAGCTCATGCTATGTTTTCATGGCCCTGGCAGTCGCAAGATGAAGGTCAAACACTATGGACCACAGGCAGCAGGGACGTTCACAGTGATCTGCGAAAGACAGATGCAGACCATTTCACTGGTTAAAGAATACCGTCACTTGGGCGGTGCTCTACATCACACCAGTGATCAAGCACGTGAAGTAGCGCAGCGATTGGCGATTGGACATGGAGCTTTCAATCAACACCGTCGCCTACTATATCACAATGAGCGCATAGAAGAACAAAAACGTCATGAGATCTTCAATACCTTGGTGCTCACCAAAGTGCTGTATGGCTCTGACTCATGGATTGCAGGAGATCTTCGCACCATGCGCAAATTTGAGGCGGCAATCATTCGACTGTATCGCCGGTTGCTTAAGATAAAACCTGCAGCCCACATTATGGACCAGGAGATCATTGCGTCATCATCCCTGCCCACTCCTACCACCCTTCTACGAAGATCCAGATTGCGGTATCTCTCTGTTCTTCTACGTAGCGGTGTTCCAGACATCTGGCATCTTCTATGTGCAGACAGACAGTGGACACAGGTCATTGAGGATGACATGATATGGATGTGGGACCAATTGAGAAGAGCCTCCATCTTGAAGGATCCCAGACAACACCCAGAGCAGTGGTTTGATCTGATCAGCAACCATCCTTCATATTGGAAAAAACTAGTCACACGAGCCTGCACTCATGAGAACATGCAGATCAAGAAGCAGCACATTGTCACCAGCTCTCATCAGCGCATGTGCCATCGATTGCACGAACATTGCGATGGTTGGCTGATCAATGCACAATGGGAAGAACCAGAGCAACATCAGGCAGAAGAGACAGATTTCTACGGATGTCTGACGTGCAGATTGCGATGCAAGACCAAGGCAGGCGAGGCAGCACATATGTTCCGTGTTCATGGGCAGAGATCGATTGTGAGAAGCCTTTTTGATGACACGAATTGTGGCGCATGCCTCAAGGAATTTCACACATATGGTCGCATGAAGGCGCACCTGTACTACTCTCATGCGTGCAGGAATCTTCTGCTTTCCCGAGGAGGGCGCCATGCAGAACAACCAGGTGTCGGGTCACTTGCGGAACAGGCATTGGTGAAGAGTCATGACCGTATGCTTCCACCACTTCAAGCTGCAGGTCCGCGCCTCCCTGACCCAGGCCTTCGAGATTTTCAGGACATTGATGACAAGCTCTACATCTTCCTGGTTGACTTCTTTGCGGACTTCCAGGATAACGACGTGGAGCAGCAGAGCTTGCAAAGTGCCATTCATGGACACATCAAGGATCATGCCATTTCATGGACAAGGGCACAGAATACTTTTCTATTTTTTGTGACCAACCTTGATGAAGCAGACGCCCAAGTTTTTGGTTTTGAACTGAAGCGAGTGCAAGACATTTTTGCCACTTTCAGATGTCCTGAAACCTGGCAATTTGGAAGCCAGACTTCGACCCACAGTATGACGCCAAGAACTATACAACATTACCATGATGCACTGCGGGCCCTCAAGATCGAACTGGAGCGCTCACCGCAGCTACCAGATGTTCCGAAGAGTTTTGGACGCCATCGGATAATTTTGAATGCCTTTGCCGGCAGACGACGTCTGGGCGACATCCAATACTACTTGGAACGGGACAAGCATGCGGCTGAAGCATACTACATCACCGTAGTCTCCCTTGACATCGTGATCGACGCCAAGTGGGGCAACGCATCTAAAGCATCCACGAGGCAGCTGTGGATGAATGCAATCCGCGAGCGTTATGTGCTCGCGTTTCTTGCGGGTCCGCCATGTGAAACGTGGTCGCGTGTGAGAAATGTGAACTCCGAAGCAGATGAGCAGGAAGCTGACCAACCCCAACCACATCTTCCTCGAGTCCTAAGAGACGAAGAACAGCTTTGGGGACACAGCAGCTTGGCAATCCGGGAGATCATGCAGATCAACGTCGGAAATTGCCTTCTATGTTTCTCTCTTGAGGCACTTTTGGAAACGGCACTGGCTGGCAGTGTCGGAATGCTGGAGCATCCAGCGGAACCCACGGATCTGGAAGGATCCGCGTCAATATGGAAGTTACCGCTGGTCCAAGTGCTCATGCAACTACCAGGAGTGCAAAGACTGAAATTTGCTCAGGGCCTGATGGGCTCGAAGTCTCCCAAACCTACTGAACTCATGTGCGTGAATTTGCCTGATATGATGTCATTTCTGCATAAGTACAGAGTTCGTAAGGAGCTTCCCACGCACAGAGCCGTTGGGAAGGATGCCACAGGAGCATGGCGCACTTCCACTCTGAAAGAGTATGCGCCAGCTTTCTGTCGGGCCATTTCTTCAGCAATTCGGGCCGTTTTTGCCAACTGTGAGGTAGCGGACGATTTGCCACCAATCCCCGAAGCATTTGTCAATTTGTGTCAATCAATGCAAGCGTCATCATACGGACACACCATTGGCAAGGATTATGCCGGGGGCTAAGTACAGATTCACAGTATCTTGAATTCATTGAACATTGCCGCGCCGCTGCAGATGCATCAAAGAGCGAGCGACAGCAAAAAAAAATATTCAACATCATATAACATCATATAACTATCTTTAGCGATGTCATGGAATCCAGGGCGGCCACGGCCAAGGCGCCTCTGATGGTTGGGAAAATCCTTGGACGGCCTCGGCGGTCCCTGCCATCGTGCCATCCGCAGTTTCCTTCGTCCAACTCCCACTTGAAGTGCATGCAGCCCAGGGAATCTTCAGCATCTTAGTGCTTGAAATTTTACATGTTTCATAAATAGTTTGTAAATAGTTTATAAAATCGGAAACTGCTACAATCTGTTACCTAGTGACATTTAAATTTACTTACAATCCCTGCTTTTCCTTTCCACGCTTCGATTTGTCTTCAACTCAACTCACTTTCATTCCTCTGAGCAATGCTTTCGTGTATTTCCATGCTTCTTCAGTATGAACTAGAACCGGACCTAGTTGTTGAACACGGTTGAACCGCACAAACCGGAAAAAAAAAACACGCCATCCTTCGATATCCGCCAAGGCACCAGTGATGGTCGACTTGCACAGCTCACCGCGCTCCTGTTTGCCGTTATCCCAAGGCCGCATGGCGCGCCAAAATTGCGAGTGCTGAAGAGGGCACACCTCTTTCTTCAGCCATTTGTAGATCAAGTACTGGGCCTTTCTCTTGGCATTCTTCACCAACTCTCGATTTGGGACATCCTTCTCCGGCTTTCCGCATTCCCATCCTTTCTTGGCAACTGTTCCGTCCAAATCCACTGGAGGACCAGCAGAAAAGCCTCGGTTTTCCCTGTTCTCCAAGGCCTCAACGAGATCTGAAGCTGCTGAAGCTGTCTCCGATGTCTCCATGTCTCGAATGGCAGCGATGCGGGTAACGTCGACCACAAGAAGCCACGCGAGGCGGAAAGCGACCGCTGCCATGGCTCTTTGCATTTCGAAAGTTTGGAAAGCGACACAAGTCTGGGACGATTGGGGAACTGCTTGGGACCGAAAGTCTGATCAGTCAAGCAAACGTCGACCTTATCTGCACACTGGAAGACATGGTAAGAATATTTTTCATGGTCACCTTCCTACCACATCAGCCATGCTCAACCAAAGGCCGCCCAGCACACTAACCCAAGGATTTCAGCCTGGAAATCGTTCAAAAAACCACTCAAAAAACAGTTCCCAGCCTTGTCATCCTTGTCATCTTTGTCATCGGCATCCGCCAGATCCTTGCAAGAGGAACTTTGAGGATCACTGGACACGAGATCTTTTCTTCCCACAGGCTGATCGAGAATGAGACAAGCACGAGACCCAAGCGACAAGAATGATTGGATCAGCTGAGCCATGAGAACATCGATTACATCGATCGACTGGGCCTCGCTCATGGTGCTTCGCTCATGGCCAAAAGGCGCTAAACTAGAATCATGCGACTGCTGATGACTGCTGCCACATCCAATTGAAGGACTTTGAGACAGAAAATGCCGGGCATGCGGACTGTGAAGATTGTGTTGCATCAAACCCGTGTGTGCACTACGGTCTTGCAATGAATGTTTGTATCTTCTCTTGAACCAGTTTCGTACATGACTGTCGTCATCCATAATATAGTGGGATAAGTTTTGAAACTGTGATTCCAAGCATTATCATTTGCTATTTTGCAAGTTATTATTGATCATGTGTGCCATTTTTCATTTGCCAACTTGATGAAGACCGTGCCTTTTTTTATCGTTGCATGGCTAATTTGGGACTTCTGCAGCTGGCTCAAGCATCAAACTGTGCCTTCAGAGCCAAAATCGCCCAGGAATCCACGGAAACTGAAAGGCATTGATGCTGAAGCCTGCTTCATGGAGTGGGTTTCAACCAAGCAGAACCCAGCAGCCAAGCCGCAGCAAAATAAAACATACAAGCTGTTACACCATGTTACACCCCGTCACAGTGATTTGTTCAAATTCTGCTTGACCATGTCCGACCGTCTACAAGTGGCTTCTGTGTGGTTTCTTATCTGACTATATCTTACCCATGACAATTTTAGCGATGATATTCACAAGAGACTCACAGACTTATCACTGACTCACCGAAGGAAACCGTTGCACTTCTCCGATCTGTCCGATCTGTCGAATCTGTCCTGATTCTTTCTGTTGAACGACCGGTTTTCGACGTTTTTTCGAGGTTTTTCCGATCGTTTCCCCAAGGCTTCTCGAGCCTTTCTTTGTGCAGTGAGCTGTTGCATCTCCAGGTCCTCTTCAGACATGGGCAGCCTTGGGAGCATGGCACAGCATAGAGCAGCCAAGTGACCTTCATCATTCAATGAAATTGTATCTGTTCAGTATCTATATATAGATATATATATATAGATCCTTAATGATTCTGATAGATTCTTATAATGGTTAAGAATCAGGATTAGATTGCTATTGAATGAGAAATGCATCAAACATGGCCAAGTGTGCAAATGCATCCAAGTTCTGTGTCTGCTCACTTCACAACAGCATTCATGGAACAACGATGCAAGTGGAAAGGTACATACTTTCAGCTATCTTCGCGCTTTGTCAGCTTTGAACATTTGTACTGTAAGTGGCTATCATTGAAACTTTTGGAAGTGAAACGAGATTCCAATCAGTCCTCAAAATATGCCATGCAAGGTAGACTCCAAAAGATGTGCAACAGAACAGGCTATGAGAACGACATGAGGGAACCATCTACAGCAAACATCTCGGAGCAAACAAGTGAATACAAATCATGCCCTTAGGTTGGTGCACGACTAGGTCTGCGTGCGAAGAGATCTCCTTTTGAGCCTCGTCGTGCTTTGTGAGCCCATTGCCGAGTGCCACAGTGTGACGCTGACACGAGTCGGCTTGGGTCCAGAATCCGCTTGTTTGAACTGGAACATGGTCAAATGAGTCAAACTCTTGGGTCCAACTCTTGGGTCCAGAAAAACCGTGCTTCGTATTCGAAACATTCGATACATTTCATGAGTTTCATGTAAAAAAAACAGATTCGAAAACATGCAAGTTGCTCCATCTCAGTTTTCAGTGTACCTCGCTGGTTGTCGCTTCGCCCATGAAGAAGTGCTGCTCAAGGTCGACTCAGAAAGCGAGGCTTCTGCTGTCAGGGACAGTTGACATGTCAAAAACGGGACATGTCACTCTGAAAGCTGCTTAGCTTCTACTTGAAAGAGCGGGTCCGCTGCAGAGCGCTTAGCTAGTCTCAGCCACTTCGTTTTCTTTGAGTTGTAGAAAGTCTGCTGGGAAGTGCACCATTGCTCACTTGGCAGCGCGGAAAGTTTTGACCTCTCCATCACGGAACTCAACTTCAGGTGTAACAAGTCTTCACCAGTTGTGGCCGCGAAACTTGTTCGAGGTCAGACACAGACTCCTGTAATCAAAGAAAATCGAACCTGAAGGCAAAATACCATGCAGCTAATTTACATATTTCTATGTCTATCTAAAACATATTAAGATATTATCGTATATCATCATATATGATCTATATTATCTATATTTTAAAACATGAACTCACCAAATTCTGCTGAGAAGGCCAGGTTAGGTTCCAAGCGCAGCTGATCTCTTTGCCTTTTGTGTCTCCAGAGGCTTGGTACCAAAATCTGGATCCTACAACTCAGCTGGTGAAGCTGGGGAGATATGGACAGTGACCAGCCCACAACAGCTGGAGATTTACAAAGACCAGCAAAAAACACTGTTTGAGGTGGGGAGAGCAGTCACACCAAGAGACTAACAAAGCACTTGACAGGCCAAACGTGGATGTCCGTGGTCAATGTCAATGGCAGCGCAAATATGAAACACTGGAGCTGTTTCGGCCTCAATGCAGTAACAGGCAGGACGAAAACGAATGTCCTGGCAGTTGATTTGACCCTTGGTGAAGTTCAGGCGCAGAGATGTTAGACATTTGCGCATTTTGGCAACTTCTACTATAAACCATGCGCTCTTGTGTTGTTTTGTTGGGACATTTCATCAGCAAACTTGCATGATTTGCTCTTCAAAGTAAATAGAATACTTAAACCTCGACGCATGTGAGATAGTGAATATTGAGCGAAATAGAATCACGCAAGAGAAAGTTTTGCAGGATCCAAATTAATCCACCAGTGAAAACCTTGCAACTGCATGGAATTCGTCTGGCACTTTCTGCCTTTTTGAACACTGAAAATTGCTGTGCTGTCTCCTCCACCGCATGGTCTGCGATGTGGCTCCGCGGCGTTCCAAATGCCCGCATGGGATTTTCTTCGTGGATATTGCAGACAAAAGCAAAAAACGCGTTTACCACCGGTGGAATGGCAATAGTTTTATACCGGGACTATGCTTGGTGGACCCCTTTGATCTATGTCTCACTCAAAGCTGAAATTGGCTGCGAACAGCGACAACTCTGGATACATCCAAACACCTGTGTGAACATGATGTGAGTTCAAGAGGGATAACTCCAGGGAGTCATGAGATAAGCCGATGTCTGCTGTTGCAAGAACCGCATTTCATCACCAGAATTGGCACGCAGCCAAGAGATGCAGCGATGGCCACTGCAGTTTCTGCAGATCTTGGTCGATGGGATCTGCTAGACTTGTGCTGTTCACCACAGCATCGACGAAACATACAGCATCCATTCTTTGCAGCGCAACATCTTTGCAGCTGACACAACATATTCTTTGCTTCCACCACTCCTGGCAGCACAAAATGAACCTTGACATATTTTGCTGAGAGTGTGACCTTGGAACGCGATCAAATCCTCTCAGCAATACTGAAACACATTAGATCATTAGATCTGTCAGATATGTCATGGCCTATGCAAGTTTGACATAGTCTAGAAGACGTTTCAAGTGCTCATCACAGCTAGTCTTGAAAATGCCTGTTCAGCTGCTAGTTCAGCTGCCCATGAATATCACGTTCTGGAAGGAACAGGTTTGATTGAAATGGACTAGAAGGCCTTTGAAGATCACAGCAACATGTATCCCTCTCGACAGAACGATTTGCTTTTCCATGCTGTTACGTGGCAAACAGTGAGCCTCACTTTGCTTTGGAATTTTCTTGTCTGGAGTCCTGGCTGACACAAGAAAACCAAATCTCAGCTACCTGCAGCTCATGCACAAACAATCGTTGCAAAGCAACGAACCGCTGACCACTGATTCTTCAAACTTGATCCAGCAAACCTGCCACAAGCAGTGCCCCGATGTCATCCATATCTATCCAACCATTAGCACCACCCAATCTCCACTTTCTAGACCTGCTACCTTAGCTTACGAACGCTGCCAGGTGAAGTCTTGAAACAAAAAAGTTGCAGCTTTGCCTCGACTTTTGGTGGATTCATGTGCTTCTCCATGCATTGGCGGAACCTCACTCAAGAGAATTCCTTCTCTACGTGTGATCAAACAGGAAACCCCCAGGCCCCCATGAGCTATCTTTCTAAAGTCTTTGATACAGAGGCTGCAAAAATCGATCGCAGCCCCGCAACATATGATCAGATAAAATACCCTCTGGTAATTTAACATAGCTATGGAAAATCACCATGCTATTAATGGGTAAATCGACTATTTCAATGGCCATTCTCAATAGCAAACTGTTAGTTTACCAGAGGGTATCCATATGATCAGAATTTGATCATCTCATATCATCTGAATATTCTCTCTGTAAAACGCAGATACTGAGCGAACGTCTTGTAGGTGATGGTCTCACAGTCCACCATGTCCCGCGTATTCTCCTAAGTGAAACAGGAATGCAGGAATGCAGAAAAGTAGGCTTGTTCATGTAGGATTCAAGTAAAAAACTGGTTGTACAAAGCTAGTCCAGCACAAACCCCTTCTATATCTATGTCAAAAGTGGAAATGAAGATTATCAAATCCCAAGGTTCAGGCATATTCTTTGCAACATTTGATGTAGGCTTCATAATCCTCTTGACAAGGCATTGGCTCCCTGCACAGTTGGCAAACTGAAGGCTGGTAATGTGGTACCAAATCGGAAGCAAAGAAAGTGATAGATGCTTTATACACTTTAAACCTTAGGGGATGTTGAACAAGTCAAACATGGTGCAAAGCTGCAGCTTCAAAGTGTCTGGAATTGTCTCAAACGGTCTTGCTGTGATGCCTTTGGCCCAGAGATGCTCCCATACAGCGGGCTACAGCCAGGTGAAACCGAAATGGCTACCGATGTTTCTCTTTCCGAACTGTGTCAGCCTGCCCTTCTGAAACTTCTCATTGTGTTGTCGAGCAGTGAATGCTGGCGCCTTGTCCCTGGTGATTGCATTGAGAACATGAGGGATATCAGGGATATCACTCTTTGTGAATGTGTAAGAGCATGCTCTTGAGCCCAAACAGGACAAACAAACCTCATGATTCAACAGTGAGGGTGCCAAATGGCTGTTGCAGCTTTGGACATGGTTGGAGTTACCAACTTTGCCTTTCAGAAACTGCTGCAGTCGAAACTGCTACGATCCACTTCCTAGTAAAAAATCTTTTAGCTTCATTTCCCATCCACCTGGAAAGCTCAGCTCGGTGAGTATCAGCTACACATGCGCTGAGAGCTCCCTGATTTTTTCCTCATCAAACGGTCGCTGGCCCATCAGAATGCCTCGGCCGCTGGGCGCCGGGCAGGTGGGGTGAACCCAAGTTGTTTCTGCAACCCTTGAGACACCTGGGGTGACACCTCATCAAAGGACTATTGTAAGACTTACTATATCTTACTATCTTACTATACTTTGATGACCAGTTAGAATACCATCAAAGCCATCCGCTACCTGATGGACTAAGCTAAGTTGTTGACACTCTGCAAGGTAAATCTGGCCATTGCTCTGAGATCATCGCCTTGGTTCCGGGTTGGAGAGGCCGCAAGGCCTCCACAAAGCCGCAAGACGTTCGGCAGCGAGGTGGTTTGGACATTTTGGACCATCCATGTTTCGGCAACAGCTGGATATGACCAGCTACTTTGGAGTTTTTCATTGTGACGACATCGCCTTTCATCATCCGAAAAACACATACCACATACCAATATTTTAGGATTTTATGGAAGATAGCATAAACATGTTTGATCCGGTAGTCTTGTTGGGTATTCATTCAGAGCGAATCACTAAAATAGTCTTCGAAGATCATCATCCTAGACTCACCCGGCCTCGGGGAGCAAACTTGAAGGCACATCCTTCTTGGCCACTTGCCAGGCATCCTCCGAATCCTTGCGCCAAATCACTTTTCACCATGCATCCTATGGCATAATCCATAAGATCAGCGGCTTCTGGTGGGATACTACAACCGGCACAAACTTCTGCCATTATAATCAGCGGTACTTTACATAGATGTCCCATTCAACTCATGTACTAGGCTATGGGTGCATGTTGAAGCGAATTTTGCACAACAATTCAACTGCAGGGTGACATTCCAAAACGTGGGCGACCTTCAAACATGGACATACGCCACGTTTCCCTGTCGTAGGGACCGAACCGCCCGCAGCGGTAAACATAAGGTGAGTGTCGCCTTTCCATGGGAACACACTGGTCGTTGATATGAAATCTGCGTATGAGCCTACGATTGATTTTGTCTTCTTGTCATTGTCCTTCAACACAATATCCCACCAAAGTGCATACAAATCATTCACAAGTATACCATTGATCGTTAAGCCTTGGTAAAGAGCCAAGAATGCGCGACTGTCAATAAGGAGTAATCAACATTGATCATCGTCAACAGATTAGTTCACAACATGTTTAGTTTAGAATGCTTTATGATCAAACCTGCATGCACCTTATCCATCAACCATCAGGTGACTAAGTATGAGTGATTGAGCACTCATTGATCAGCTGTTTTTACTGGCCCTGATCAAATTTCAATGCATAGTAGCACCGAATACATGCTATTAGACAATATCAACATTTCACGGTAATGGCTGCTGAACTGGTGCCTTCACTGGATAGAACCTGTCAGGGTCCAGGAAGTACTGCTCTGCCCAACCTTGGCCGATGGTGAGTCATGGTGAAAACATCGCTAAGTTTCTTCATCCTTAGTGATATCTCTTGATGGTTGCTGATTTCTAGACTTGCTTTATTAATTCAGTTGACAACTCTTGTTATACTTCAGAGTAACCCATGGATCACGGTCCTGTCAAATCAAGGACAACTAGCGGGAGATATTAAACATTTAATTATCTAGTTTTGCCCATCAGAATAAAGGATCTGATTGAACTGCATGCCGTATTGAGATTACTGGCCATGGAATCAATGATTGCAAACAGTGCATTATCATGAGTCCAAGATAATATTGTAACACATAGCATCATTCGTAATCCCTGTGCTGTCCACTGCTGATGTGCGCGGTGCTTTGAAAGCCTTTGTGCACCATGTTTCACACTTGTTGATTTTCATGTTTGTGTTCTGTGAAGATTCCAAAAAGGTATCGAAGACTTATGATACTTAGCCCATTTTCCGCTGCTCACCTGCAAAGTTGGACACTTATGTTTGATTGGGTCGATACTGGGCGCCACCGGACCTTGCAATCAGATTTGGAACTTTGGGCAACATCACCAAAGATACATAATGATCGGTATTCCAGGATAGTCCAACTGAGAAATGTCAGGCAATACAGGGCCTCAAACGATTCAATCACCAAATCATAATTTTGCAACACTCTCTCTTGACATCTCTTGAACATCCTTCTCGGACTTCTTTGCCACATAGTCTTGCGACCAAGAAACGAAGAAGATGAGATGGCAGCTGACACTTGTTCTTCTCGAGTTGCGCAGCCAAGGATGCCAAGAAGAACCTACACCATGGTCAACAGGTCCCTCAAGTCTGAACTTCATTGCAAACAAGATGACGGGTAGATAGGGTTGGGGGTTTCCCAAGAAAAAGCGGATGCTATGCCAGCATGGGATGGGGTTGAGCGTGTTAACATTTGAATTTGCACACGCGATTGAGGCTACACTGTGCACAGAATTGGGTGGGCCACTCTGAAGAACAGTTGCAAAGGAAAAAACAATGCACCTGTCAGCCCTGACTTTGTCAACAGCGCACATCGATGGCCCACGCTCTCTCTTCCATGAGAATTGGATGTGGAGAGTATCTGTGATGATCCTTGATGTATATCTCAACGTATTTAGCAGTCGAGGAAGCATTATATTGACACTCGTTGGCTGAAAGGGGACGTACCTTACCGTGAGAATGGAGCCATCGGATGTGCTTGCTATATCTGTTTGACATCAACATTGAAACATGTCAAACAACTGGCATCCTGCTCCCCGTACGCTTTACTGCAAGGCTTTATTTCAACATGCATCGTTTGGAGAAACCAGATGCACTTAGGTGAATGCATTTTCACAGCCAAAATTTACTCCAAGTCGTCATTCAGAGCAGAACTCACCTCACTCTGCTACTCTGTTGACTCAGGATGACTCAGGTATTGAGAACTCAGCACTTTGACAGGCCCCATTTCTGGCCTGAGGTCTTCGATGTC
>Ga0126342_10006247_pt1 | contig 21076 bp, 28 predicted proteins | sample Cyp1metagenome_FD_92528 | JGI IMG/M metagenome (GOLD analysis project Ga0126342, IMG submission 92528) | Coral microbial communities from Lord Howe Island, Old Settlement Bay, Australia - Cyphastrea 1 metagenome | ecosystem: Host-associated > Invertebrates > Cnidaria > Coral ...
CTGCCAGCGATGGCAGCAATGGTACCCCCTCTCAGGAGGGAGGATCCGAAAGCGTCATTGTGCACAATGACGCTTTCGGATCCTCCCTCCTGAGAGGGGGTACCATTGCTGCCATCGCTGGCAGTCTTCTTCAGGATGAACTGCCACTTGCCAGAAGGCGTGTCAACTCCGATGATAGTTGTGCCCGCCCCATAGCCATCGTAGGGACCACCATTGTTTGAACCAGAGCCGACAAGGTCTGGCTTCCAACCCCAACGCTGCTCCAGGTTGATCAACACACAGCTTGTGGCATCTCCAAGGGAGCCCTGCAAACCTCCCACGCCAGTGCTGGTATCCACCGGGTTCCAGCTGAAACAGTCTGATGCATATCTCAACAACATCTGTTGCTGAGAACTGTCAGCCCACCCTTGTTGCAGCACGCGGGCACTGATGTCAGTCTTGCGACTGAGGAATTCATCCCTGCCCAACACTGGGTAAATGATCAATGGCAAGATGCACTTCATTCAGAAGTCAGGGCCTGTAGGGACTGACTGGTTGCGACCAGCGGCAAAAGGACCTCTAAAGCCGAAAATGCCGGGACATCAAAACCAGCTGTCTGCCTTGCAGTGTCATGAATGGGTGAAGATCAATCACTTAGAACCTTTGCCATCAAACAACTGGAAGTCTTGCCAAAGCTTGCATCCTCTCACTATCATGCTATTGTGTCAACTGTGCCTCCTCTCATGTGCCTTATCAACCCATCAACGTTTTCTGCTTGCCCCACTGCGTGATTTACCATCCAAAAAATGGGTATGGGTCAATACCATAGATACATTTTTAGTGGGATGAACATCCATTTACCAGCTATTTTGATGTTCACTAGGTACCAGGGTTTTGACCCATCCCCAAATATCATCCACAAAAATATACAAAAATGACGTATTGGCATGGGCCACATCAGAGGAACTTCAGTAGCTTGAACCAACGGCCCTCCCCCGGCTTCTCCTTGAGAATGTGAAGCTCAGAACCCTGTAGAAGTCCCAAGCGCTGCACCATGGATAACTCCACCAGCACCGCCATGACCAGCATTGCCAGCACTGTCCCTCCATACCTAAGGGCACAACGGACCCTCTTTTGGCAGGCAGGATCCAAATGTGGCTTCTCTGAAAATGGAGGATTAACCCTACAAATGACATAATTTTATTGGGAATCCTTATCAATTATATTAAATTATACTAATATAATATATACTAACAATCCGCTGGAATTGGGTGGTACTACCAATTTTCAGACAAACCCAAATGTGCCATGGTCAAATTATGGACTCATGGACCATCCCTCATGGACAAGTTTCGCAAGTTTTGACCATGGCACTCTTATGTGCTTTGGTAGGTAAAATCTCAGTGGTTGGCTTAGGAATAGATGAATAGATCGAATGGGATTATATAACAATTTGTCTGAAAATTTAGCTCCTTGCTGCGAAACCGTCGACCCAACTGCTCCCTGGGGTCCCTGGGGTCCCCACAAACACCAAGCTATGTAGGGCATACTGGATTCACACCTGCGAAACAGGTGAGTTTTTGCTTAGTGCTGGAGACTTTCAGTTCTGCGGTTCAGCCAAACCTTGATGGTGCTGAGAATTGGATAACCAGCTATAACCAGCTGCAGACTCGGCCTGTGGTGATCCAGAAAGACGGCAGGGACCACTGCAATGGCCACCCACCAACCGAAGTAATGCAAAGCCAGCCGACGCAGAAATCTCAGTTGGATGGGCATGAGATCCTCTTTAAAGGAAATTTTAGCACTTGGGAATCACAGAGAAACGGAAAGAAATGAAAAAAAAATGGTCCAAGGTTTCATAAATTAGTACATGTTGTACATCTTGAGAATGTCACCACGCTTAAATCAAATTGCACCAACAAAGAATGCCGCCTGAATTACAAATGCATCCACTTCAAACACCACTGGTGCAAATTGCAAGGTGTCCAAAAGTGAAAATAGTATAGCATTTTTCAAGACACAAGCACAGGATCTAAGATCGATAAGAACAGGTTGATTTTAGAATCACTGTCGTCAGTTGTAGGTGCCCAAAAACGGGGTACCATTAAATCCAACAATCATAGCGATGGATTCGGGGATGGGTAGATCCATGTAGATCCCCCATCAGACAAAACCATTGAATATCATACACTTGGTTGAGATCCCATTATATCCATTACATCCATTACATCCATTACATCCATTACATCCATTACATCCATTACAATGATGATACCGACCAAATTTTTGCAGGGCTAACTGCCCCATTTTGATCCATTTTGGACCCAGGAGTTTACACCTGGCCCATGGCCCCAGACGTGCGATATCCACCCACGTTGCTGCACAGCTCATCCATAAAGGCTTTGGAGGACACCTCACGCCCTGGCACGTTCAGTCCGCAATATGTGCAACAAATATATCTGTATATAGTATATATATATGCAACCATACCAGACCATAGCATACATATAAATAAAATATATAAATAGTATATTAATATATTAGTATATTAAAAATTGATAAATATATATTCCGAATAACATAACATTACGTTAGATAGCGTTGCACTACCTTACCTGACCTTACCTTGCCTTGCACTACGTTACATTACGTAACATGACATTACGCTACATTCCATGACTGGACGTTACATTTTATTACATTGCATTGCATTACATTACATTAAAGTACATTACATTACATGCAATATTAATGGAACTCACAATATAACTTAACAAACAGCGACCTGTGAATTTCATACTTTGGTAACTGTTGAAGGTTGGCTCAACTTGAGCAAAATGCACTTTGTAAAAAGAATTCTGGGCGTACAATCCTCAAGCGTCCTCAATCAAGAACACAGCATGACTGGAGAGGGAAATCTGTTGATGGCCAGTTGTGTCACGTGTTGCTTGGGCAGGGAGCTAAAACAAACCCGATCTCCTGTCAAATCGAAACATTTCGCACCCCCAACAAACCAGCGGGTACTTCTAGAAAGTCCCATTTAGGAGGAGGACAACATAGGAGCCCACTTTACATCACTTTACTTTGCGGGTCCCAGAAATTTCGGACATGACCACATGGCTTTTCCATGCTTGCTGCCCGCACCTGTCCAAGCCTGCACGATGCGACTCGTTTCTCCCCTCACTCTGAATTATTTGCCAATTCAAAATTGGAGCAAATATGAAGTGCATGGTGCTTTGGAATCATCGCTCGGGTTCCCCGGTGTCTCTAAATTATGGTTTTTCCTCTTTGCCTCTTCTTCCTCTCAAATCTGCACGGATTGCATCCTGATCGGGCCAACATCTTACCCACGCTGGACCTGCGCACCATGGCGGGTCCAACCAATGGACATCGGTGAAGAGTTACCTGACACTGACGCTGGGATCCCACAGACAAACCAGACCAGGAAGTCAACCGATCTGCATTTTACGGGTCAAAAAAATCATAAACATGTAGGACAGTGCAGGAACTATACACCTGTGTCAACGCGCAAGTGCCCCTGGCAGTTGATTTCATAGCTTTGGCATATTTTGGAAATTAACATAACAATCCAAGTCATGAAATTTCCAACCGCACTTGAATAAGTTTGCACCCTCATCTTAGCCTTATGGGTCTGAAAAACATGGTACCCCAAACCAATTGGCTTCCGGTTTCCCTATTGACAACGACCAACAAACTTGGATTGGGCGCCTTGCTGGGCCGGGGCCGCCGGGGCCGCCGGGGCCCAGTCCGCAGTGGGGTATTCCCACCCCCATGGCTGACATCAAATGTGTCACCCTTGCAGATGCTGTTTGTTCAACATCTTCTAACCACAAGGTTTGCTCAACCGGAAAACATCACATGTCCAGCGAAAGTCTTGGTGTTGTTTCCACGACTTGGGGCTAAAAACAATGCTTCCGGGGCTTGTATCTGAATGCATGTTTCGTTGGGCCTGAACTGGCCAAGTTGCTGAGATGACAAATGTAGGATTGCAATGGTTCAATTGTGCATCGCCATGGTTCTAGGCAGTTTGTTCATCCTGGTTTTTGACGATACTTTCTTGTTGGCTCTATCCCTGCTGAAAGCGTCCCTTCACTTGGGGAGATACGGTGGCGAGTAAGTATGATGATGCTGATCATGTGAGGACGACGATGCTGCTGATGCTGACGGCGACGATATGGCGACTATGTCCACAGGGGCATTGAGCCACAGCAAAACTGCGTGAAAAAGCCAGGGGAAGTCAACTGTGAAATTTTATCTGATTGGCCTGTGATCGGCGATTCCAGCCCCTCCCAACACCTTGCTAAAGCAAGAGGGACTTCATCTGCTAGCTTTTGTGAACTATGAGATTGCAACCCTACCTCCTTGAACACATGGGGCTCGAACCTGCGTCCTTGTTCCTGACGCATTGAATATCTGTACAGAAGAACAAACCTGCATCAAACAAGATTCCGTTGAACGCCACTGGTTTTTTCGTCTGCTTGTGGCATCTCTTCATCCACCGCTGGAATGACCTGCAACGCATCCGCCCGGGCTACCCAGCCCACATAGGGATTCAGCCAGTCCCGAACTTGGGGAATCACAAGCAGTTGTTCCGTGATCTGAGTCAAACTTGGGCACAACACGAATTGGATGCATTTTACATGTTATGTAACACCAAAAATTGACCAAATCTGATGTCTTTCGGCTTTCAGTGGCTTGGTTAGGGAACATTTTACAGGAAAACAGTTGTTTTACCCCCAGATATAGATGTGTCCTAAGGATTTCCCTTCAACCAATTCTCACCAGCCGCCTGACAGCTACCTCGTCGCAAAAGGTTGCGTTGCAACGCGCGGTACGGCGCCTAAAACACCGCGCCCAAACAACGATGAAGTGGGGAAAGATGACGGAGATTCAGCCATGGGATCCCATGAAATTTCAACCACTTCTCAGGAAATCTGAGAAACAAACGCAGAAAAAATGGGTAGTAGGCTGCCAAACCTACCCAACTCCCCGAATGATTTCACTGCCCTCATCGCGCCTCCGAGACGCATTGAAATCCGCCCTTGACGCCAATGACACCAGCAAAGTTTGCCATGTCCTGCGGCGACCTGCCAGCCAGGCTTGCCCTGCAAAGACTAAAATTGGAACAATTGTTTACTTCAATGATACTTTCTATGCCTCTATGCTGTTCCTGCTTGCCATGCCAGATGCGCAGCAAATCAATAGAACCGCTGCTTGACAGCACGTCCTCACCTCATCTCTATGGGATCCAGAGCACCACTGGTTAGGACGACGTGCCTACAGAAGGAGTTAAAAAAAACATCCCCATGTTCACCAGAAATGGATGGTATAAACATATACATCATATACAAGCCATGCAAACATTGAGGTTGCTCATTGGTTTTGCCAGATTCTATGATGCTTTGAAGATGCTGATGGAGTGAAAATCCGTGAGGCAGCAATGGCCACCTGCCACGCGTGGCATGCAACAGGATCTCTACGTTGTTCAGCATCTGCTTGCGCCCTCCTGCAGGGAGATGTCCAGGCGAATCTTTGGAGACGATTTGGATGGCTCAAAGTTCACACCCTAAACATTTGCACCCTGAGGTGTGACAAGAAGAAAACCCACAGCATCATGGCCAGCCCCTGCCTTTGCGGGGGGACTTAACCTAATGGTGATATAGGGGTTGCAGGTTTGGATCTTCGCCTATTGCCTTCCAATGGCGAGATATCGCGCTGCAAGGACGCCTGGCCTGCGTCACGGATGGCTGTCCCAAGTTCAATCCTCAGGCTCATCACCGGGTCCAAGGTATCTTGACACCAAAGCACTTGGACGGCAGGATTAAACGCTTCATTCGATCACAAGTTCACGTTTAACATTGTCTATTCTGTATGTAGAAGCCCACATCTTAAGAGGTGACTTGAGCACAATTTGTGGGCTTTCATGATTCATCCTCAGATTTCGTCTGAAACAGGACATTGACCCTGAGCGGCCGGGCTCAAAACAGCCTCCTCGGCCTCAGGTTTGCTAGCAGAAAATGACTGAAAATTCCACCTTGGTCTTAAGCTTGACACATACCAATCCTCCAGAGGCTTGAAATACCACACACAGTGCATCCAAGTCTCTCGTGAAGGCAGTGATGTCCTGGCGTTGGCACCAACGACATCCAATGACCAACTTGCAACCTGTTGTGAACAAGGCCCTCAAAACATGCGTGGCTCCTTTCCACGCAGGCTGAACGAGAGTTTGTCGTCCAACTGCAAAGAGATGATGTCACACATTCCCTGGCTGGAACCCGTGCTAGTGGGATTCAGCAGACTGCCCGGCTCTGTGTGGTGGCTACGATATGGATAGTATATATCATACAATAGATACTACGCATGTACACACACATCGGTGCACCTATAAGGGTCTTGCTCCATAAATGCACCTTCCAGACTTAGACCCATGGGTTTGAAAGCTTTTCTTTGAGGTGTTGTTTTTCATACTCTGCCAGCTCGTAAACCTGATTAAAATATATGAAAATGTTGCATGTCGCTTCGTCCCGAAATTAGGGCACATCCCAAAATTACCATATGTCACTTTGGAAAATGATACATACTTTCCCCGTCCTGGGTCTCTACATGTATAGCGCCTTCTCACAAGCGGCCCGGAAGGCTTCGTCGTTGGTGGGCCGCAAAGCCACCAGGTGGTAGGCCGGCCTCCAAAGGTGTCTGATCAACCTTCGTCAAGCATTTTTTGCAAAGTATTTCAGTGGACCCTGGACTGCATCGCCGCTTCAAAGGCTCATAGAAACTCCCCAGCAATCATCCATCTAGATCGAAAAAAAAACATATTTGAAGACAACCCCCGGCCAGAAGCCCTTGTGGAGTCAGAGTAGCATCCCTGATTTTCAGACCCTTTGGCTGCGTCACGAAAAGGGCGTCCCGGTCAAATTTGGGACCTCTATTAGATGTGACTTCTCTACTAAAAGGATCATAAAACGCATTAAAGATCGTCATCAAACATCATTATATATATCATTATATAGCCTATATTTATAGAGGTAGATCATGTTGGTGTACATTTAGGAGCAGCCAGCTTCAAAGAACGCCTCAACTAAGCAAAATAAGTGCAGGATGCTCCGCCCAGTGGTTTCGCCCACCAAAACTGACCATAAGCATCCATAAGCTGATCTCCAAGTTTTTGAAAAATCGCCTTTCTTATTTGATCCTAAGTTTCCAACTATTTACCAACCATTTGGTTTTGTCTCAAAATTGAGTACTCCCAAATTTGATGGGCTGATCATCATTGGAATCATGTTTTCTGCCATGTTGGGGCCAACTATCATCTTGCTGATCATATATGTCCCATGATATCCCATCCAATATCCCCATATATCCCCATGATGGTTGGTTTTACAGCTCAAACCACTAATCAGCCACTGGGAAGCACCATTGATCAAACAATTTTGACCCCCCCACCTACCTCATCCCCGAGTGCCTCAGCGCCGAGGCCTTGTTGGCAGCCGCCACATGGGCCAAATCACTACAGACCAATGTCAAGCCTGGCGCGCCAGGGAGCTTCACAAAACCACAGCAATAGAGATGTGATTCATATAACCTTTATGTTGTAAACTTATTGTAAACCCAAAATAAGGTTGAGAGTTGAGAGTCATTTCTGTTTATGCTTCAGTCTGTGTCGTCGAAACATTGGAACCTTGGGGGTGGTTGAGTGGCGTACTGACAACAGAATGACTCAGTAAGATAGCAGCAAACAAGGATGTACCTGATCTGTCGTCCGGGGCCACACTGATGTGTTCCCTTCAATGTTCACAATCTGGTACAAGTATTACAAGTATGGCCCCAAGTGTTTAGTGCTCGGATTGACTCAGACCGTGGTCCACAAATGGATCCAAAGCGGCTAAGCGGTTCTTGGATCCCCGACGACGGAGTAAAAGCACTGCACCGACCGAGGCTTTGTCGGTCAAGCCTTGATCAGAGAGTTGGTCAAAAAGCGATCAAAAAACGTCTCAAGCTGAAACAAACCATGTCTACAGTGTCTACAGTATCCATTTCTGAAGAAACCGTGAGGGCCACACTTCTGGGTTCAGAAGGAAACCACAAGAAACTCCGTCCAGTGATGGAAAAATCCTGAGGCTTGCCGGCACAAGTCTTCGGCCACTGATTTCCACAAGGGACCGCGCCTAGGCCACAGCCGGTTGGACCATCTTCTCACCCAGGGTCTCCAAGGCCCCAAACGATGCTGAGGAGCTTGGGGTGATGGGCGCCACCACTGGACACCTCAGACACGGCACGGGAGTCGCTCCACTTAATAAGTAGGTAGAACCAGAGTTGGAAGTCCTCCAAGTAAGCTGGGTGAAGCTTACGCCGAAGCCATGTTCACATGGAACTCGGAATGGGTTGGGAAGAGTGGTGTTCTGTTGACGTTGCCATGGTTGAGGTTCCCTGATAAATGCTCTTGCAAAATATCCTGACCATGGCGTCCTCATTCATCTCTCTTTTCCAGCAACTGCAAGGTTGAACCCACAGAGACGTCTTGTCCTTGTGGTGGACAGTTGCTCGACCATTGTCAGAGAGCCTCTGCCCTTTTGAGGACATTGTGGATCTCATCTACACATGGGGTAAACACCCCAGAGCGGCAATTTTAATGGGAAAATGATGATAACACCACTGGATTATGGGTACCCTGTTCAAAGCCATCTTCAGCTCCAAGCCATCACGGAGCTGTCCAGCACTGCAGGAGTTCAGGAGATCGAGCATGGGAGACCAGCGGCAAGGCACCCAAACGCTTCAGCTCCTTCCAGGTGGCGATCAAAACACAAAATTTCAGAGAAACCATCGGAAGATATCGGAACCATTGGTTCCAGGGGTCGCAGGAAATTGATGGAAATTGCACGTCTAGGATTCATCTTGATCATTCTTGTTCCATGTTCGCTCGCTTCACATCCGCAGTTGGTTGTCTCACGTTATCTGAAGGGGGGAAAAAAACAAGCATTAATTCCCAGTCATTGCTCCTTCTCATAGACTTTCATCAAAGTGGTGGCAGCGGAGGGTTCGGACTTGGCCAACATCTGCGCCACCTGCGCCAGAAAGCGATGCGCTTCGTTCACCGGCATCTGGGCCCAGAGCTTCTGCGCCAAGCGCCGGGCGTTGGCAAATCGCTGCTCCACTTGTTTTGGATCAAGAGAACTGGTGGAAGGCTCGTCGGTGTCATGGAAGGCGCTCTGATAGCTGAGCTTCCATTGGCACAGCTGCAACTTCAGCAGCCGGAACGTCTCCATGTCCTCGAAACGCTTTCGAGCAACGGCCGCCTGAAGCTGTTGAAGTTCGGATTCCTTTCGCTCGTAGTCAGTTTCACAGGCCTTCCAGGCAGCTTCCAATTCCGGCAGGCTACCGCCAATCTCGGCTGTGATTTTCTCTAATTCCTTCTTGGCATCTTCGGCCATGGAGCGGATCTGCTGTAGACATTCTGGTTCCAAATCTGCTACAGTTGTCAGCTTCGCCTCTAAAGCTTCAATACTTTTGCCCAGACTTCCATCCAGCTCGTTCTCCACGTGCTGCAAATCCGCACGTTGGGATCTTCCCCAGCCTTGCTTTTCCACGGCCAACAGGCTTTTCAGCTCGCCATTTTGCCAGACCTCGCGCAGATCCTCCGGGGTGGAGGCAGCACTCCGACCATAACCACGACGATGGGCTTCAGTGTAGTACTCCCACAGTTTCCTTTGGAAAACGTCCTCCAAGCTCTGCCACTTTAAGGAAATGATCTCGTCCTGGGCAGTTGAGCCACCCTAAGCCACTTCATGGGAAGATTCTTGAGATTCTCAAATATTAAACATTAAGAATGTGAAATTGGGTTATGTTCCTCGCAGTGTTGGATTGTTGATTGAAATTCAAAATGTTACTGAAACCATCCACCAGCTTTCATAGGCATCCGCCAACCGCATGGACTGCTTTTCCAACAGCTCTTTGGCCATGGTTTTCTGCCCCCGTCGCATACGTCGCAGCTCCCGCTGAAAGTGTTGGTCGCATTCGTCCTTCACGTCCTTGGTGTGCTGCCGCATCCGTTGCCGCTCCGCATCGCGTTGCTGCAGCTCATCTTGAACACCTTGCCATGGGTCAAACAAAACTCTGGAAAATGCAGGTTCTTCGAACAAATACACGATTTTTGCCACGAGCTAGTACAGTCAAACAACAAACTCATGCCTAACTCATGCCTGGGTCAAAACTTGCTAGTAGATCACCATGGAATCGCTGTTTCAAGAAACTCATGCCTAAGTCATGCCCAAATCTGAAATCACCATGGAATCGCGTATGTATAAGAAGAATGTTTCCACACTTGGGAAAATCAAATGTTCGCAAAAATCCGTCTACAGTTGCACTCTACCGTTCATGTTTCCGGGGTTGTGAAATACTTGCCGCTTCGGTCCGCTGACTCTTTTCGCTTTGCTGCTCCGGTTGAGAAAGAGAGAGAAAGAGAGAGAAAGAGAGAGAAAGAGAGAGAAAGAGAGGAGACATCAACCACCTTTCGGTCCATCAGTGGCTTCGCTCTGCCATCCGTGATTCACAACAACCTTCCGCCACCGCCTTGTGCGGTACTACTGGTAGAATCATATTGAAGAATATGTACAGGAAAAAAACGACGTGCCGAACGACGTCCAAACGACGTAGCAAACTATTCCAAAGACCAAATCCAACAAAACATTACAATTCCTATGCGTTTTACTAGAAAGGCATGACTTTTCAAATCAAGTGCTCCCCAGCTATTTACGATGATTTCCAAATTTTCGGCACGACTTTAGCAGTCAACTGTAACTATATAATTAGTATTGTTTTTATTTGTTTTTCAAGTTTAGAAGCAAAAAAACACGCGGGGGAAAAAAACTGTGCTTCATCGAGAACACGTTGGACCCCCCACCTGTAATGACGCCATCAGTGATGGAGCTGTTGTTGGCACACACCGCCTGCTCCACCTTCACCGCACGCTGCAGCGCCTGCCGCTGGCGCTCCGCCCAGCGCTGCAGGCGGGCGGTCTGGTGGGAAAGGACCGCTTCCTCCACCTTGTTGAGCCAGCCATCCAGCTTGGCATCCGCCATCCGAAGATATCTTGGGGGGCCCAAAAAGTGCAAGAATCAAGTTTCAAGTGACTGTTTGGGATTGTTTACGGAGCCACAGACATGTGAAGAATCTTTTTGAAGTTGAGGTTTGTAAGAAATTGAAGCCGACATGGAACTCACAAGTGGGCTGAATGGTAGTGGCCATCCTCAAAGGGCGGCTGCTTTTCTTTCTGTGTTGCGTATCTAATTGTTGAAGGTGTGTGGGATATGAATGGATAAGTGTGAGGACACTTTGAAAACCTGAAGCATCTGCCTGTTGGCAGCAGGATCTCCACCTGCTATCTTTGAGCAAGATTCTACAAAAATGTTCATCAACCTCACCACAGAGAAGCGGTCCGAGCATCGTCCTGCACTCCCATGTCTTGGAAAATGTCGCTTTTCAAAGCGATCACTAGCAGTGGGCGTAGCAGGGCCTATGAAAAAGGCCAGCTGACCTATAAACAATCCATAACAATCCCAAGGCTTGTGCTTGGTGTCTCAAGCCAATTTCTCCCGCAGTTCTTTGAAACTTGGCAGCTCATTGGGATCCTCAGCACCACAACTGGCACGCAACTCCTGGGTCGAGACAGTGCAGGTCCCTTCCAAACTTTAGGGACTAAAAATAAAAATAAACAGTAGACACATGTAAAACCGACTCACCATGAAAAACACCTACTACATTCAATTGCGATACTTGTTCCATTTGTTGGACGTCTGTGTTCATCCCTTGCCTTCATCAACTCCAGGATCTTGGCGTCCTCCGGGGTCTCTGGCTCCGCATGACATTCCAAGAGATCTTGCAACAGCCATCCAAAGGATCGAACTTCCAACCTCCACGCCCAAAAAGGGGGAAACCCAGGAAATAGATGGAATGTTTGAACTGTTGGATCTGTATACTTTTTCCCACTCAAAAATAAGATGATGATGTTGACCAAACAAAACTGGATTCTATACCAACTAAAGATGCTAACAGAATTAGGACCAACAGTAAATCAGCCAAAGACCTGAAGTGTGTGAAATTTCAAGCGCCAGTATCAAAGTTCGGTTTGGGTTGCGCATTGATTTCACTAAGCAGTGATTGTTGGCAAAGTCCCTATTGTAGCACCCATTGTTGTTAGTGAAATACGCACTTGGTTGTTGGTCAACGTCTCGATTTTCGTCGCTAAAAGTCTACGATGTTGGGTTTTTGAATTCCTGCTTTCGCAATGAAATTGCGGGATTTTAAATGATTTTCCATCTTACATGTGGGAATGATGTTCCATTGTCGCCTCCCATTTTCCCATTTTTCCCTTTGTGACATCCCCATCCGCCAGACCTGCGCAGCTCGGGTGCATCCACGGCGGCACAGGCACCAAAATCCGAAAGTCGAACGTCGCTGACGGTGGCCGATGTGGCATTTGCATCGCGGATCACCAGGGTGTTGTGGAGGTAAATGTCCTGGGTGACCGGGTGATACAAAAAAGAACATGTGGAGAAAAAACGTTGGCAAAATGTGGAGAAAAAATGTTTGTGGAGAAAAAACGTTTTAGGGAGAAAATGTTTTTTCATAAATGTAAATGCAAATATGTGTGTATACATATGTCTATATTTTATATGTATGTTTATACACATACGCGTGATTATTTACATTTATTAACACATACATATATATATGTAAAGATATTTGCATCTATACATATACATATATATATATACGTGTATATATATATATATACATATACATATGTTTTTTGAATAGATACAAAATATTTACATGTAAAAATAAACATACATACATATACCATCTCTGAAGGAAAAAGTGAAATCAAAGGCATGTGCATGGCATCGAGGCGACCATGGACTGAATGACTGAGTGACTGGATTGAGTCATGAATCAGCAAATCAACCAACGAACAAACGAATGAGTAAGTGAATGAACAACTGATTGATTGATTGTTTGATTGATTGATTGAATGACTGATTGTTTGATTTAATGGTTGATTGATCGAAAGGATGAAAAAGAAATGAATGGATAAATCCATGGATGCACGAATGAATGCATGAGTGCATGAGTGAATGCATGAACGCATGAACGCATGAAAGCATGAGTGAATGCATAAACACGTGGGTCAATGCATGAATGCATGAATGCATGAATGCATGACTTGGATGCATCATGACTGCATGACTGAATGACTGGATGGCTGCATGACTGGGTGACTGCATGACTTGATGACGGGATAAACGCGTGAATGCGTGAATGCATGAATCCATGCGTGAATGAACGAAGGAAGGAATGAAGGAATCATTGGAATCATTGAATGATGGAATGACGGAATGACGGAATGCACCAATACAGGAATGAAGGAATGGCAGCCGATAAATGAGTCACTGCGTGTGTCGTTGCGGGCCGTGCAGCACACGAGCCTGTCGTTGTGGACTTCGTAGCACACAAAACCCTTGCACTGTGAAGAAACTCCAGCAGCACTTCAACGGGAAGCGCAACACGTCGTAGAGACAAGGGATGAGATTTGAAGAGCTGTGGCGACCAGAAGAGATGACAAGAGATGTTCTGAGGAAAAAAAGAGAACAGAAGAGATGACAAGAGATGAGATGAGATGAGATGAGCTGAAAGAAGAGTTTAGATGCGCTGACAAGAGATCAGAAAAGCTGAGATGGGATGAGAAGAGATGACCACAGTTGAGAAGATTTGAGAAGAGATGAAACGAAGAGATGAAACAGCTGCGATCAGCCGAGAAGAGCTGAGAAGATCCCAGAAGAGGAGAGAAGCATGAGATGGGATGGGATGAGATGAGATCAGATGAGATGAGATGAACGGACAAAAGATTGAAAGGACGTCAGATCAGATGAGATGAGATTGGATCAGATGAGGTGAGATGAGATAAGATGAGGTGAGGTGAGAAGGGCTGACACGACATCAGATGAGATCACATGACATGAGAACTGAGGGGTCAAGAGATTGTTTCTGTAACGCACGGGGCGCTTGCCCGCATCCTATAGGCACACTCTGTTTTTTGCTCTCTAGGCTTTCAGTTTTGATTCCGCCCCAGGCTTGCCCGGGCACACAAAAATATTATATATATATAAATGATCTGATATGATATGTCATTGACCGAACAAAAAGTTTTACATCTCTACAGATGTTACACAGACACACACACACAGATATATATAATATATATATATACACAAGACATGAAACAACTCCATAATCATTCCCAGGTGTCTCCATGCATCAGACCTTTGCTGTGCAAATATTCCGCCGCCGCACTGACTTGCGCCGCGATCTGCCGCGCCGCCTTCGGCGCGTAGAGCACGCCGGGCGCCCCGTGGCACGGCAGGGCATCACGCGTCACCGTGGCGAAGCTGGGAGGACTCGCCGCAGCCTTGGCGTTCTGAAGAAGCTCCAGGACCATGCCACGGGGATCCTGAAAAGGGACCAATGAATGGTGTGACCATCACCTGACGCTGGTCACGTGTCTGATGGTACCCTGCACGGATCAACAAGATTTCTCGGAAATGGAACTATCCCAATGCCACACAGGACTGGGCGGTATGAACCCCACACATTTCTGGTCAGTCATTGGGGGTGGTTCCTTGCTTGGGGCTTACAACAAAAAAAAAAACGAAACCAAGATTTCTGGTTCCCCAATTTTGGGGCTTACTACAACAAAAAAATCATTTGGAACTTTTGGGGCTTATTACAACCAAAAAAAATCATTTCCCCGCCTGATCCCTTGGTTCCCTTGGTTCCCCCAGCCTCAAAAGTTCCCAGCACCTGCACCAGCGCCGGGTGGCCCGGCTGCGAGGCCACGCGGTTGGCGGCCCATTCGGAGAGCGCTGTGCCGTCTGAAAACGTCTCGGCGTCGAAGAGCTTCACGGCCACCGTCCTGGTGGGACATGGTAGGCCGATGGGAAAGAATTCTTGGTGCCAAAAATATATCTTGTACTTGTACCCCTGTTTTTCCACCAAATTGTTTTTTCCCATTTTACTCGGAAAATTGAGATTAAAAGTTTCCTTTAACACAATATTTGTCACAGGGTTATGTCATATTTCTCATATCCTGTGGATTTCAATCTTCATTTTCCACTCAGAACTCTATCAAACATGGCTAAGATGCTTCACAAAGTTTCCGATTTTTCTGAGCCACCTTCTGCTGCCCACCCTCAGTCCTGCCCTGCCATTGGCCCTGGTAGACAGTGGCTCCAGCACCGCTCCCTAACTTCTCTCCCATCTGAACCTCCTTGAAGTCCAGACTCCGAAAACCAGCTGCGAGGTGCCTTGTTGCTGGGCTGAAGGCAAAAGAACAACTGCTTGCCGCCCTCCCCTTTCACCGGCGAAGTTGAAACATTTATAGTAACTTCCAAGAAGAGTTAAGAGGCAATGGCTGATGTGTTCCCCCGTCCCTGCCTTGTCAAAGCTTCTTCCGCCATGGGGTTTGCACCCAGCGCCACCCAGGCAAGGCGCTTGTGTGTCAACAAGGGCTCCGGAAAGGCCTGGCTCCACCAATGGGGTTGTTGGCCTGGATAAAGTGGATTGCAGCTCTGATTCTTGGTATAGTAATTCATGCAAGTGTCCACAGGGTACTATACAAAAGGAAGATATTTCTTAGTCTTGCAATAAGATGCAAGAAGTATGATCCGCTGTATTTGTATGCTCAGGGAATCCATCCTATCTTTTGTACCACGTTTCAAAAAGAAATACAAATGCTGTGTCGTGTCTTCCCTGAGCAAAGCCGTTTCATTGAGCTAGTAGAGCCGTCCTTACAACCTGGGTTGTTCTGCGACAGGGAAATTCCTCCAAGAATAACGTTTCGTCCACATCAAGGGCATAAAATGAATACTTGCCAGATTCTTTATGAATTTCTGGGATTCCCTGTGCATGTTTTTCGACATGTGAAACTTGGTAAAGATGGGGGAACCCAACACTCGGCCCAAGTCACAAAGTGGAGTCATAATTGTCTAAATAATCCCCAAATTCAAGTAACTAACCAACATCTTCCCACCCCATGTCTGCACCATTTCAGGTTCCCACCCCCTGCACCCCGGCCACCATCCTCCAGGCGGTTGGCCGCGACTCGGATCATCTCCAAGCCCTCGATCTCCGCGACCGGCGCCAAGGTGGCCGTGGTCAGCTGGTTGTGACTCAACATCAACTTACGCACCTCAAAAAGGTAGTGATGGAAATATGATGGGGATATTGATATATTCATATATAATCATATGTATTCATATGCTACCAGATACTGTAATGCCCGGCCCGTGCCTGGCGGAAGTTTCGAAAAAATGAAACGGTTATAGGAAATCAATGGCCGGTAGGAAAGGTTTTGCGATGCAAAAGCTGAAGTGTTGAAGTTGTGAGGTGCATCAACGAATGAGCAAGTGGTTGTTGAGATGCCAACGAATGAAAGAATCCATGCACAAATCACGGAATGAACATAAAGGATTCAACGAATCAGTGGGTCCATGAATCAACAAATCAATGACTCAGCTCGTCCCAGAATCAATGAACCAATGAGCCAATGGTTTAACAGTTCAATAAATCAATGAAACAACAAACCAACGAATCAGTGAACCAATGGTTCAACGACTCAATGAATGAATGAATCAGTGAGTCAACTAACCTGTGAACCAATGAGTCAGTAGATCACTGAATCAAGGAACCTGGGGTAAATGATTCGAGGTTCAATGGTTCAATGAACCAGTGCATCAAATCAAATCAATGACTCATTGAATCAATGAATCAATGAATCAATGAATCAATGAACGAGCGAGCCACAGAATCAATGAATCAATGAGTCAATGGTCAATGGTTCAATGATTCGGTGAGTCAGCCGATGACATGGTTCAACGATTCAGTGAGTCAATTAGTCAATGAATCAATGAATCAGTGAATCAACGAATCATTGAGCGAATCAGTCAAGGAATCTATGAATCATTGTATCAATGAACCAAGCAACCAAATGAACCAATGAATCAATGAATTTTGCCAACCTCATTTCGCAAAAAGTGCTCCGATCCCCGTCGTTTTTTGCGATTTCAAAGTGCAAAGCAAGAACATTGAAGTGCAAACCAAACCCTCGCTACAGTCTAGTGCACATTTTACCAACTTCATCTCCCAAAAGTGCTCCGATCCCACCAGGTTTTTGCATTTTGAAATGCAAATCGAACTCTAACTAGAATCTGGTGCACATTTGGCCGATCTCATCTTCCAAGAGTACTCCGAACATGACAGTTTTTTGCGATTTTGAGGTGCAAATCGAGTCCTGTGCACTTTTTGTCGACAACTTTGCCAGATCGAGCCCCGAACCCGCGGAAACAGAGACCCTACTTCGGCGACCCCACCCGAAAAAAAACAGGGTTTCGCGCCCGAGAGTCTTTTCACCCGTGAATTCACACGCTTCCGACCTGTTACACTTCCTAACTACTTGATAATGAGCGGTTGCCATGATGATGTGATTGACACGGTGGGAATGCTAAGCATGACAATCGCCCGTAACTCGGAAGTTTCTTAACTAAATTTCCTTTGACTAGGAAATCATTGGGATTGATATAACAAATATATTATATATATATAATTATATATATAATGCAGATACCAGTATGGATCAACCAACCAGAGCTGGATGATGACATACCATACAGAGTGATGGTCGTATGGCAAAAAAAAAATGAGGATCTCAATCAGGATGATGTGAAGCAGCAAAACATGAGGAGTTGGTCCAGAAATATAGGAATGTCAACCAAGGGAAAGAATGGGATCTTAACCTGCAAAAATGCCCGGTAAGTGGGGGTTATGCAGTTTTCATTCCCATTAAACTCCAGATTCCTGGAGAACATCAACCAACATGGCGTTTGGGGGAATGAAGCAACTACTAATAACATCAAATAACCATAGATTAAGAACAACATAGAACTACTAAGCCACTAAGCTGATGTTCAGAATCCTGTAACGGAGTTTGATCTAATTCTTGTCAACGACAAGATTCAGGTGAGATCAGCACCAACACTGGGTCACCGAGCCTTCTTCAGTCGCCCAATGTTTGGCAACGAACCTCAAAATAAACGGTCCAGACAGCACCTTTGAACACCCCGGAGCAACTTTGGGCAGGTCAAGTTTGGACCAAATTGGGAGATCTGGGTTTGATAAAGATCTAAACAAAAGTATTGGAGAAGGAACAAATTACTCAGGCAGCTATGATAGAGCGCAATCTTTGAGTACAATGTGGCTCGTAATTGGACATCTGGGATACATCTGGTACCCCAAGCCACCGGAGTCTCAATGATGGCCTAGATGCTGATCTGATTCCCCGCTGCAATCAGCCACTCGGTTGTCTCCGGTAACAATTTGCCATCCAAAACAGTCAGCTGGTTGTCCTTGATGCCTGGAGAAATGGCTGCGCACCGTGGGATCGGAAACCCCTACAGAATCCCCCAGGTCGAAACAGTTTAGAGACCTACATTACATCCAGCACACAACATTGACAATCATTGATCTCCCCAGTCATAGTGGAATGTGGAATCGCACAGCTGGTGTTTTGAAAGGTGCACAAATACACTTAATGTAAAGAGCATGGAATCAGAACAGGAAAGCTGCCATCGACACAAGACGAGCTAGAAAGAATGCTTCACCGTACCATCCCAAGAATTTCCTGGCCCGGCAAGCATACAACAGCGCCCAAGCCTACCATCCGAAGCTTTTGGCATTCAGAAAGATTTGGCAAATCCTTCATTCCAATTTTGGAGGCAAACAAGATCTCCAGCTGCTGCAAATGTGCAGCCACAGCAGCCCCAGGGAAGCTCTCGCCCCTGGGATGCGGAACAACGACTGAAAAACCTTTCCGAACCCGTGGCATCCAGCAGGTCAGCGGTTTGATGTCCGAATTTGTTGTTTGAGCTGGGTAACTGGGATGACATAGCTGCAAACATACGAAATACTATGTGTATGTCTATACATTTATATATACTAGTGACACATGCAAACAGTGCATTACATCACATGATCTGGCATGGCATTCCAAGACCACACAGTAATTTTTCTAGGACATGAGCTGAAACCGGCGTTTATCAAACTGGGCAACATCTTACATTGGCGTAACCAGTGCTTTTCGTTGCTCATATTCGTCATATTCTGGCCAGGGGGCAGGGGATTGCCTCCCACATCCAACTGCCGCAGTTGCCGGCAGTTCCATAAAGATGTCGGCAGCTCCTTCAGTCCTGCAGCAACAAGCAGAAGGAGTTGGGTCGAAAAGCGGATCAAAACTGAAAGCCTGAAACTTGGGGGAGATGAATCTCATGAATTCCCCCATCTGGATTTAATGTGATTGAATTCTGTCATCTCTCACGATGTGCCACTTGTTGTTCACCATGTTCACCATGGCTTTGATCTGCGGCCTCTTTTCGGATTGATCTGCCTTCATCCTTCCAGTCCTGCATTGAAGACTTTGAGGACCTGCAAGTTGGAGAGCACCTCAACCTAGCACCGGCAGGTTCCATCTGCCATCCGATTTCCAGCCGCTGTTCTGTGATTTCTTTTGACAGTTGGAGGTAGCAACAGACAACAGGCAGAATCAGTGATTCCAAACCAGTGGAGAGACCATGGTGCCAGCTCTGTTGTTTTTGGCACCCTTTTATTCACCTGAGGCCCGCATGTCAGTTGCTGGGTCATTTGCACTTGCACCACCATCATTGAATCATAGTCATAGACCCTTTCGAGAAACATTTCACCTTTCGAGCCAAGTCGATAGAAAACTGCGCCATTGCCAGATTCATGTATCCCTACCTAGTGATTCTTTGGGTACCTTGGGTGAACCGCTTCTGATATTTTGCGGTTTCCCCTTCCTCTTTGGCCCAACAAGTTTCTTCCACTGAAACAGCAACACTCTGGTCTCTAGCTGAGAAAAGGTGCCACGCCTTTTAGTCACGGGACTTGAAAACCCTACCACCAGCTGAGAGGTTTCATCCCCCAAAATAAATGCGTCAATTGAGGATCATCCCAGGTATGGATGGACAATGAAAAATATGGGCTGGTTCCTACCCTCAAATCATCCGAGATTAGACCATTCAAGTATTGAAACCTATGGTGACTTGGGACGTTTTGGGGATCTCCCATTTTAAGAAACCCCCATATTGGAACCAACCAACCAGCGTCTCAGCGTCGTCGTACCTCGGGCTCTTTCAAGAGTTTCAGCGCTGCATCGCCAGAGACTTCCGTGGCTGCCATGGCCCCGCTGCAGCCAAGTGTTGGATTTTCTGAACAAACATATGTCAAGAATATCTACGATAATGGAAATGAGCTTGGCTGGTTGGTGGTTTCAATCCCATCCCAAAATATGAGCCAATTGGAATTGTGATTATTTGTTTGGATTGGAAATAACACTTGAAAGGGAGGTAAATGTGAAGGATTTCGAGTATGGAGAGTCGTGGCACAGTGCCACTGTACGTCCACGGTCATTGTGAGCGTGCCAATTTACATAAATTTGCGACAAATCAACTGGTTTTTGATGAATATGGGGAATCCATATTTACCTCAAAATCCCTCCAAATGCTCTAGCTGCTTTTGGTGCCAAAGCTCAAAGCAGTACAGCTACGTGCGAAGGATTGGTAGCTTGCCGAAGTCATCCCTACCACGTTGACAAGCTACACACGACATGCTTTTTCTCGGAGTTTCTGCAACAGGAAAGTTCCTTAGAACTACCATGAACTGCCATGAACTGCCATATCCCGCAGATTTGTGGACGCTACACTTCACACTTGAATCAGGATATCTCAGGATTGAGTGAATCATGCTATATCATGGTAGCCAACATGGTAGCCAACTTGATAAACTCCACACTTTGGATGGCTTACTATTTATCATGATATATCATGGTATATCATGCTATATCATGGTAGCCAACATGGTAGCCAACTTGATAAACTCCACACTTTGGATGGCTTACTATTTATCATGATATATCATGGTATATCATGGTATATCATGGTAGCCAACATGGTAGCCA
>Ga0126342_10006248_pt1 | contig 21076 bp, 16 predicted proteins | sample Cyp1metagenome_FD_92528 | JGI IMG/M metagenome (GOLD analysis project Ga0126342, IMG submission 92528) | Coral microbial communities from Lord Howe Island, Old Settlement Bay, Australia - Cyphastrea 1 metagenome | ecosystem: Host-associated > Invertebrates > Cnidaria > Coral ...
AATATATATATATAATATATATAATATATATATATAATATATATAATATATATATAATATATATAATATATATATATATATGTATGTATATATATATATTATTATATAGAGATAGAGAGAGATACCAGCACGCTGAAAGAGGTTGGGTTCAGAGCCCAGGCACCTTCTCTTCCGCATGAGTCTTGTACCTCGGCTACCAGGAAATTCCTGGGAATTTCCGAGATCAGATACCAACTAAGATGTCCTTTGTTGGGTTAATAATTGGTTAATATGATTGTTATACCCTCTGGTAAACTAACATAGCAATGGAAAATGACCATAGAAATAGTGGATTTACCCATTAAAAATGGTGGATCTTTCCATTGCTATGTAAACGTTCACCAGTGGGTAAATCAACCATCTTTTGATCAACCAAATTGAGAAATTTCAGATCCACGGACCCCAGAAGATCGCGGAGCTGCCGAGGCCCTGTGTATGGTATGGCCATGCCTCAAAAAGGAGCACCAAAGTAATAAAAATGTTGCTAATAGTTGCTAATGTTCACAGCAAATCATCTGAACTTGAAGTTCTGTAGCCAATACTTGGAGGATCAAATCACCCCACTGAGCATTCGTAGATAGCAATCATGGTGAGTTCAGATTCTTTGGGTTGTCCTCATTTTGAAGGGGGTTAAGACATGTTAAGACCAGAATTAATAGAGACTGCCCCACAAAATATGTCTGATATACTACTGCTCTCAACCATCTATGACATATTGCATGTACCTAAGATATCCTAAGATCGCCTCTATAGCTCTTGGAAAGCTCTTGGAAGCAAATACCTAGTTAACACATGTTACCACATGTAGCACCGGGCTTCCAACTAGTCAAAGGATCCTCCCGTCCAACTCGAGCCCCAGACTCACTGCTCTTGATGGCCAACTCAAAACCGTACCTCGGTTTGCGCTGGTGAAGCAGGGAGCAGGCGGTGAGCTGAAGCCTGGAAACAGAAGGTTGATGGCTACATATGGAACAGTACTTGGAAACACGAAAAAAAAGGTGTGTGGGAAGAAAAAACACAATTACAAACTTTACATCGTATTGATATACAGTAACAGTACTTGGAAGAACGCTATGTCTTTGCCTTGCTTGAACATAAGGGGATGGATATTGCATTCTGGGGCAGGGGCCTAACGCTACTATTGAGGTTTTGTACCTATGAAGATGATAGAGGCACACATCTGCGATCATCTAAGGAAGGAAAGAGGAAAGGAAGAAATGGGAATCTCTCAGGTATCGCTACGGATATCACCAATTTTGCTGCGGGCGCTTGTGGTTTAGCATGGCTTTTTTTTTGCAAAATAAGATATTGTAAACAGAAAACATTGCTTGAGGAGGGATCTACGTATTATATACTATCAGTCTGGCCAGTCTGAGTAATTACGCAACTTTGTGTAAAACAGTTTCAGATGTGGACATTATACACTATTATAGGTATCGCTTTTGGGGGGCCCTGTCGGTTTACAGTGTTTGGTGCACTTTCCAGACATAAATGAGCACTCACCTTTGAAACTGTTCTACCGGAGTTTTGACTGTACTGGTACCTCATATGTTCAAGGCATAGGCATATTAACTCATATAATATGCAAAAATGTAGGTATATAACAGTGCCATACAGTCCCTATGTTCGCAATGAATCATGTTCAGGTTGCCAACCATCCTGGCTCAACAAACTCCTCAGATGGGTCACCCTGTGAGCAGGTCAAACTGCTGATCTGATGCAGCACCATCTGCGTGCCTTGCGAGTGAAAGCTTTCCAAAAAATGGTCCTGTTGGAGAAGGAAACATGTCACTGGCTTGGCTGGTCTTCTACAAGCATAGAGGTATAGAGAGAGAGAGAGAGAGCGAGAGTATCATCATTCATCCATCATATGTTCAAGCCTTCTTGTACATAAGGAGCCCTCACAGAGACAGTTGAGAAGGTTGGGAAACAACTGGAAACATGGTCTGACTTAAGCTGGGCCAACAGTCTGTTAAGTCTGTTGAGAACTGCACTTGGCCAATGACCGGCAAGGTTGCAAATCAACAGATCATTGCCCCATCCTGCTTGACTCTTGAGATCCCGCTTTGAATTGTAGATCGACCTTCGCCAATTCAATCCAAAATTTTAATCAACTGTAGATATGGAGGTTTCCCAAAATGGGTGTACCCCAAAATGGATATACCATGATATACCCCAAAATGGATAGTTTATATTGGAAAATCCATCTACAAAAGAAGTCCACTCTCTGGTGCTACACCGTTTTCCCAGGCCCATTTTGGGCCCAGCCTGAAGATCACTTGCCAGGATGGATTCGGCTGCCGAGAGGCCTGGCAACTGCAATTCCACTATTTACCACAGCGAAACGGGGTGGGAAATTGTTGTGGGTTTTTGGCAAGTAGGTTTTTCTTGGGGGGCATTGTGAAACCTTAACTTGTAAAGCATTTACATCTTATACATCTTATTTATATAGCCTTCCTGGGCCTCATGGCCTGCACACCAAATAGACACAACTGCAACAAGATAGAGACAACTGGAAGGGGGCCAGGGGAAAGGCACAGCGCCTACCCACTAGGAACGCAGAGACAAATTTGTTCTAGTGTTGGTCCTTCTCCTCGTTGTGGTTGTTCTTGTTGTTCTTGTTGTTCTTGTTGCTCTTGTTGTTTTTGTTGTTCTTGTGGTTCTTGCTGTCTTTGCTGTTCTTGCCGATCTTGCTATCCTTGTTGTTCTTGTTGTAGTTGTAGTTGCAGTTGTGCTTGTAATAAAGCAGAACTACAGGGAAGCAGGAAATCGAAGAGGAAAATGTTTGAGCATAAAAATTAAAACAAAAAAACAGCGAAGCAGAAAATGAAAGCAGAAAAGCAAAGAAGCAGGAAAACGTGGAAGGAAGAAAGCAGCAAAGCGATGAAACAGCATAGAAAAACGACAAAAGTAGAGGAAGCAAACCGCAAAAAAATTAAACAAGCGGAAAAGGAAGAAAACTGGAAAGGGAGAACAGCGACCAAATCAAAAAAAGGAGAAAAGCAGAGGAAAACATGCGGAGAAAAAACAAAAAGCAAATAAAGCAACAAAGCAACAAAGGCAAAGAAGCGAAAAAGCAGGAAAGGCAGAATAGCAGAGAAGTAGAGCCAAACTTATCGGGAGTTGGAACACACTAAAACAAATGGCCCTCTAAGGGAAACTGCCAAAACACACACCTTTCAAGGAAATGTTCGGCTGCTGTTCTGGCACCCATTTCACAGTGTCTCTTACTGGACGCAGTCCATTGTGCAACGCTCATCCGGTATGGATTCCTCTGCGCTGCAGATCAATCAGTTGCTAGCTGATGCTGTCGCTAATCCACCAACGAAACAAATCAGATTGCCCAAGTTCAACTAGTTTCTCCATATATATATATATATATACACATATATCCATATATATATACACACATATATCCATATATATATACACATATCCATATATATATATATACACACATATATCCATATATATATATCATATATACATATATATACATATACATATATATATATTATACTTCTGTCATCTTCTGTCGTATTTTCGTAAAAGAACATAAATCCAACCCTTCAAATCCCAAGTCTCTCAAGTCGCGCCCTTTTCCCCGATTGTGGCGCAAAGGCGCTAGCTGCTTTGCGGCGGCCGTCTCACCCCTGGGCATGACGTTCACCGTCAAAAGAAATTAAAGGCCATGTATATCTGTATATCTGTATATCCATGTATATATATATATATATATTAAATATATTATATATATAATACATATATTATATATATAATATACATATATTGGTAGTGGGTACACAGTCGACATACCCAAGATAAGATAAGTGCATACCCCAGCCACTGTATTTACACCTCAGCTTCTCAGCTTCTCTGCCGGCGTTCAACCACTGAAATCCCCAGACCCTCTGTCCTGTCACGTTCCGAGTTCTGCTTCTTGGGGAGTGCAAAGAAGATCGGAAAAGGGAAAAACACGTAGAATTCAGAAAAGGATGGTCAAGTCCCTTATACCGCTAGCCTGAGAATCCCAACTCAGCAGGACCTCAATGAGACGCCAAGGTTGGATAGGATGACATCGGATGGTTTCAAGACCCTTCTAGAGGGACTGTAAATGGGATCCACAGAAGGGATACAACCCTGTGAATAATACAGGACACTGACACTGCCCGAGGTTCAGCAGGATATCGTTCTTGGCACCTCTCGCCAGTCTTCAATATCATCCCCAGCCAGTTTCAGCAGGATGTTGGGTGAAATATCTCTTGCAGGGGAGCTAAAACCATGGCACTCCCCTTGGGGGCTGGCCTTGGGGCCTTGGGGCCTTGGGGCCTTGGAGCCTTCGGCTTCAACTGCCCACTGCAAGGATTATACAAAGTCCCAGGACTCTGGAAGCACTCCTGGAGGCATCTGATTTGCCCCCGGCCGTCCCGGCCGTGTCACTACTGGAAGTCACGGTGACTTGACTTGTGCCCACCACAGAAGTGGTTGCCGTGGTTGCCGCAGAACCACTTGAACCCGAAGAGGAAGCCTGGGCTTCAACCGGCCATCACAAGCTATCCTCAATTCTTGAACAGTGTGAGGTCATAGTTACATTACACATCCCAAATGGAGGTTGCGTAAGTCATGGGGGTAGCCCCAAATCATCCAAGTCATGAATAACCATGACTTGAGTATTGGAAACGACCATGGTGACGACATGTGACGACTAAAAATCCAAACCATGGCTTAAGAAACCCCCAAGTGGTTGATTATCCAGATATTGTGTATGTATGTATATTTATTTATACATAATCTCAGTAAAAAACCATTAAATCACCATGAATCCCATTTTTCATGGCTCACTGAAGGCTCCATTGGATCCATGGTGAGGTGCCAGGAGACAGCTGTGCTTGTGCAGGGCCCTTCAGCTAAGTCAGCCGCAAAGCTGGAATAGCACCTGCTCCTGAGCGGTCAGGCACGCACTTGCGCACTGAGTGCAGCAAGCAATCAGCCACCTTTCTAGCTTGAGGCTGGGCCTCCAAGAAGACATAGGACCCTGATGGCAGTGAGCTCTACTTCTGACTTTGAACACCTATAGGGTTTCTCTGACCTGCGTGGCGCCGCTTGCCGAAACCGGCACGCCTTGCATTGTGTACTTGCTGCCCTGGTTGCACGCGGCGGGCGTGACGCTTTCTTCTTCTTATATTACTTTTCTATATGGCGTGCGCAATATTTTCTGCATACTCAACAGGTGCAACGGACTGCCTGCGCCAACGCTTGCTGCTTGCTGCTCAAGGAGTGGTGGGTCCTGCTTCTTAGAGCCTAAAAGGTAGGGATAGTTTTTCAGAAGTCAGTAGTAGAGCGAAGAGCGTGCGCAAGTACATCTCGCCACTTCCCCCCCCACCAACCCACCCTAAAACTTAAAAGGTAGTGATTGGTATGGAAAATCCTTAGTAATCATTACTGGAGTGCAGAGCGTGTCCCCCTAAGCCCTAAAAGCTAGTGATAGTTGTCAGAAGCCAGTAGTAGAGCAAAGAGTGCATCCAAGGACATCTTGGTACTATCCTAAAGCCTACAAGGATGCGACAGGTGTCAAAAGTCAGTGGTAGAGTGAAGAGCGTCTACACCTTGCCACTTCCCACCCCCTACTCCACCCTAATGCCGAAGGATGTTAAATAAACAATTTGAGGTGCAAAAAGGTGACTCAATCAACATTCTGAACCCCCTGACTACAAGTACTACCAGTACTACCAGTTCTACAAGTTCACCGACCAAAAACAAGTTCTATTTATATAGATTTCGAATGTCGCCAATTAATATCCTGAAATGTATGATCGTATTCTATCTGGGGAACGGTTTTCAGAACTCAGTTTTAAAGAGGGTACAGCATTCGTTTAAGGGGGGTTACACACAAATCAGGACGGAACTATATATATATATATAGCGTTTCTCAATTATGGGGTCCGAAATGGTCCGAATTTCATATAATAAATATTAATATAGTAAATATATAATAATGGCCATTGATGAATCACGCTGATCTCATACTTGATAAGAATTTTGCACAGAAATCAGCCCCATTTCCGACCAAGTGTCTTGGTGGCCATGGGATAGCGCCACTGGTGTCCTCCCATGTTTGGCACCTCGCTATCTGAAATTTCGCCCCAAGCATTCTGAATCTCCGCCACAGTTCCTTGGGATTTGGGAGGGTGGATTTCTGACCTGCCATGGAACTTATCATCAAAATGGGGAGTTTGCGATCCATGGAATCCATGGTTTGATGTTATTTTCGGAGTTGTTTGGATTTTTCTGCCATCATTGCCAGGTTAGAGCCCCCGCCCCCAACGCCAAGCATCGATAGGTGCCACCGTAATTCCCCAGACCTCCATCAGCGGTAGAGACACCAGTACCACCGAAACCCGATGTGTGAGAACCTCCGGGGAAATAGCTCTTGATTGACCTTGGACATTGCAAACCCTGAGTTGAGGGCTGATGAGCATGGTGCAAGTTGTTTATATATATATATACAAACATGAAATTAATAATCATATGCATATATATATATATATAGATATATGTAAATATGTGTATGTATATATATATACACGCGTACATATACATAAAAATTACATTGACATAGACATACACATACACATACACATATGAGTACATAGTTGTATTGCTATCAGAAGAGATGACGCTCAAACTGGTACAATATCTATGTCGAATCTATTTGTGTATGCGTGTATACACTTAATTGTGCATATGTACATAAATGCACATACATACAATAAAATACAACACAATACAATACAACACAACACCACACAATACAACACAACACAATACAACACAACACAACACAACACAATACAACACAACACAGCACAATACAACACAACACAACACAATGCAACACAACACAACACAATACAATACAAAACAATACTGATGGCAATATGATCGCTGATGTGAAATTCTTTGAGGGGAATGGGATTACCAAACAGCAAAGGAGAGTTCGTCATGAACCAATCAAGTTCCGTATTGCCTACCCACCTGGTGGGTTCTCCAGTGCCTAGCACAACTCCACCATGAGCGGCTCCGCTGGAATGAATATGGCTGTCAACGGGGCTTTCATTGTGATCCCCGTTTGCAAACCATGGGACATGTTCAAGTTTGTGTGCAATGAGTGTCTCAAGGAAAGCTTGAGACTGGCTTTTTTGGCAGCTGGGAGGGGCATAGTGTTAATGCATGCGATGCCCTCGATGCAACAGGTCAGCAAGTTACCAGCCGTGTCAGGTAACCTATGTTGCCTGAGTTTAGATGGGATCAACGCGGTGAACCCTTCAACTTTCCTGCCTGCCTGGTATCCACAACTATTGTGATATACCTTGAGTTTATCTTTCTTGGCAGCAAGTTGAAAACTTTTTAAGTCAGCTTCAGTGAAATCAGTATCTTGCAGCATCAAGACACAGTTTTTCCACGTTTCAACTGCTCTCCATGCTCCTGGGATACCTGCAAATTGATTGAGACAATTTCAAAGCACACCGCATTCCCGGGCTGGCAGTGTGGCCCAGGATATGGCCCGACTCCCTGTTCAATCAAACGATCAAATTTGGCATTTGATAATTCGATATCCTTGTTCTGCAATTCACATTTGGAGGTAAGGCTTGCATGAGTGTGATGCTCTGGCTGCAATATGTTTCGGCACCAAGGTGGTGATCCCACCTGTTTTTCAGCCTGAAGCATGAATCTTGCCCGGTTGCCAGTGCACGCTGTGATTTCTTTTTGCGTCTGCTTTTTGGGAATCTGCAATGTCTGCGAAGGTGAACGGAGTATCATGCAACACGAGCACCCTCGGATCACCTGGGCTGTTGAGTGCTCTCCGGTATCCTGGGGTTCTTAGTGTATTCAAAATGCTGAGTCCGATCGAAATTTCCACATTCCTGCTTCTTTGACTAGGTCCGGGATTTGGTTCAATTCCCTGCTGCAGCAATCTTCCTTTTTTTTGCGTTGGCAAGGCTGCGCTTTTGATTGGAGTGTTGGCTGCCAGCGGCTTGGAAATATTCGGTCACGGCCACGGTCTCGCGCGTGGTGTTCCACTGGGTCACTAAGAGATCCTGGTTGATATCGTCCAGCAAGGTCCGCCAATGGGAGAACTTCACAGGAGAGCATTTGACACAGAACTTGGGGTAGTGCCCAAACCCTCAACATTTCATGCGAGTGAAAAACGGACCTAAATGGTTGAAAGGATCGACCAAACATTTTTTCCAAGTTGGCCAGTGCGGTTCGAAGGCAACAAGTTGATGGATATTTCGGTTCACGTCTCTATTGGCTGCATGTCTTTTTGTTTGACTGGCTGACTTCTTTTGGCGTCCAGCAATCAAACCTGGCTCGTCGTCAGAGTTATTTCGATGCGCTTCCAATCTTTTGATGGTGACAGCAGCTCTGGAGCAATCTTGGTCTGGGTGATCCGTCTTCCAGTGATGACGGATGGAGATTTGCCTCTGCTTCACCTGGTCTATGAATGGCAAACCTTTTCTGCAAAAAGAGCATTCCCAATCTCTGGCGGCAGGTGGGATTTCGTGAGAAGCCACCACCGGTTCTAGTTTGAACCGGATATGTTTATCAGAATCCGTCTTTGTGATGCGGGCGTCTGGATTTGAAATGGTTACATCGTCTCCAATTGAGCACTTTTCCTATTAGGAGCTATAACTTCCATGGAACACAATCGGCATACCCAGCGCAAATCCTCCTGGGTTCCTTTGGGACCTTTGGGGACGTTGGGGTCCGGTCTTTGGGCGGATTTGGTCGGGGCAATTTGTGTCAGGAATGCTCGCTCTGCTACTGGCGACCTCTTGGGGTGATGCAAGTCGCTTGGCTTGGATATCTTTGGCGATCTGCTTTTGGGCGGCAATCTTCTGATGGATCGGGATATCCACACGTCTGCGAGATTTAGAAAGTTCGGCCTGGGCCTTGCTTTCCGGTTGCTTGGTTAAGATCTGGATTTGTTTCTTCGACGTGGCAGTTGCTTTCAGCTTTGTCTCTGTTGACTTGTAAGTGAGAAGGCTGGCAGCATCGGCTGTTTTGACACGGCCAGCACTGTGGTATGTTTTGATACGTTTGCTTTTAAAGGAACGAACTGATTTCCGGCTTGGAGCGACTGATTTGGACGGTTTCCCACCTCCTGTGAGATCTATGAGGATGGTCTTTTTGTTCTCCGTGGTCTTGTACAGCCATGGCTTGGGTGTTCGCGTTTCTTTTGGTGGCAGCAAACCAGTGTAATGTCCACTTTCGAGGATGATGGAAATTGGCTTTTCTCTTTATCTAAGACCTGCCATATCATTGGTAAATTTAGAAGCCAAGCAATATCTCGTCCACTCACCTTATGTTTTTTTGCAATGATTGATTTTGGCACCATTCTTCAAGTGATGTCGGGATGGCTTGATCAGATCTTTGTTCAGGAGTTTCCTCAGAGTCTGGTGCGAGCATGTTTCCTCGCATGTTGAACCACAGCCATGCGTAGCTCTGCTGCCCCTGTGCGGGCTTCGTCCGGCGTCAAGGTTCTTCCATCCTTTACCCACGCTCGGGTACCAGCGACAGCACGGTACATGCAAACACCATTGCCTTCAAAATCTTTTTTGGTCCAATTTTGCGACATGGCTTCCGTGGGATTGCTCGGGAGGCTTTGGCATGTGTTCCTCATCCCAGCGGTAGCTGGAGCTTTGGTCTCTTGTTCTGGTCGAGACTGAGAGGCGTTCTCCGCCTGAGACTGTGATGACGTGTCAGGCACAGTGGATCTTAGCGGACTGCGACCGCGTGTTCGCGATTTCTTTTTCGATGCATCCTCTGCTTCGCCCATTTCTTCGTCTTGCTTCTGACTGTCACTAATATTTTGGTACTGCCAAGTATTTTTCAGAGGCTTGGATTAGCTGGCTGACTTTGGTTTTGCTGGTGCAAGGACTAAAGTGATAGTTGGGCCATCATCAATTTGGTAGTTATATTGTTTGTCTGATATTGGAGCAACTGCCACAAAACGCCACTCTCTGCGGAATCGTTGCTTGTGAATGGCTTTAGCGTTTTTCCATCCCTGCTTTTCTAAGAAATCTTCAAGTTCTTCCTGATACCACTCGTGTGGGGCTCCTCGAGCGGTGTACTGTTTGGATTTTTGTTCTGCTGCTTCTGCAGCAGTGGCTGGTAGCCCCAAGCAGTGTCTGGGGTCTCCCTTCTTGTGAAATAGCACAGCTTTTCTCTCTATTGCTTGATTGAGGCATCTGGTCAAGTAATCTGCGTTACCTTCTTCTGGCAATCCCGAGATCCAAGTGATAACTTACTCGTAAGCGTTCGATCTTGCACACTGACAAAATTCTCCTCTTTCCAGCATGCTGTGAGAGGGCCAAAGCGTCTTGGCAGGGAAGGTCAAGGAGGCCTGTCAATATGGTTGTCCATCCAAAAGTTTTTTCCGACCACCTGCCTCCTCTCAACGCAGATGCTCGAATTTGAGGATCCCATTGTGCAATTCCTGGACTACCAGACGTGGTTTGTCTGCTGTTGTTTCCAGGAAAGGCTCACGAAAATCACTAGGGGCAGCAATACGGCCTGTGGTCTTCTGTATGGGTTTCAGTGAGTTGGATGAGACCTTAGTGATAGGTTTGGTTTTCACGGCTTCGGCTGTATCTCCCAAGAAGAGCAGTGACACCTCTTCTATTCTGATGGGTTGGTTGCCTAGCACGGAAAAATCTGATGGTGGCAGGCGTGGTGTTTGGTAACACGGCCTTGGCTTGTCCTGTAAGGATCAATGTCCAGAAACCTTCTTGGACATAAGCTTTCCAGACTTGTTCGATCATTTTGGCTTCGGCAGGGTCATGGACTGCGGTGATATTGGCTGTGGGAGGGGATTTCCCGCCCTTGATCGCCTTCACAAGATCTTTGGCTGGCAGCAGTACCGGAGCGGCTGTCCGTTCACTGCTTACCAGCCCTGTGATCGGAGGCACTGCGTTGTTTTTGTTTTGATTTGCTAGTCTGGGTTTAGACCAGCGATTTCCCTTGTCTTTGGTATCTCTGGGATAATTTTCGGCGGTTTGATATACTTTACGCTGTGGAGGATGCAAGAATGACTGCAGAACTGTGCTGATTGATTTGGCAACTTCTTCACTCATTCATTCTGTGATCTGTTTTTTTCATGCAGCAGTCTCGGAGGCCACCTTGTGACTTGGTAGCATGCTCTGTTTTCCTTCTTTTTTGGCGATTCTGCCATGGATTTGTGTGGCTGGAGTGATCCATACTGTTGCTGTTCCTTTCTCATGCGTTTTTTCTGGATGATCCTCCAGCACCTCCCTTAAGGATGTGTCGTAGGTGTGGCAAATCAAAGCTATGGTTGGCATTTGGCTTGCTACTGTCTGTCAGGCTCGAAGCACTAGTGAATATATCGCACGCGAAGTGTTTTCCGTGTCGGCAGGAACTCTGCTTTTTGGTCCAACCCGAATGTCGCTGCCTTTGTTCTTTTGTTTTGCTTGGTGGGCAAATCATGTCACAGTTGTCACTTTGCAAGCAATCTCTAAGAAAGGGCAGGTTCCTGACATATTGAGCACTGCATGGTTGATTTGTCGCTGTCGCGGTGGCAACATTCCATTGGCGTGATGTCGCTTGGAAATACGGCTGAAATTCATGTGTCCATGGCCACCACAAAGGTGATGGCAACACATGTGCAACTGGTCTTTTGGGGTTTCTCCTTTCGATTTTCATTCTGTTTGTATGCCCCAATGCCCAGAAGTAAAGGCGCTTCTGGTGGAGCAGTTGCCTCTGTCTACGTTGGTATATTCGTGCTTTTTTGCGTCTCGCTTTTCTCACACGACGTGCAGCAAAGGCGACATATAATGCACTTGCACCGCATTTGTAATGCGAATTGATTTGTTTTTGGGATGCTTTTGGGCTTTTCCACTTTTTTGGCTTTTTGATTTTTTGTCCCTTCCTACTGGATGATTTTTTTGTTTTGCGCTTTCCACTGGAAATGCGATCCCATAAGCATGCGACACAAAATAGCAGCAAAAGCCATGCAAGATTGTACACAGGACTATCACGAGTGGACATGAATTCCACACAGCTTTCCTTCAATGACTGCACTAGTGCAAACTCTGCAGCATTGCAAGGTGTCAGGCGACAAGCGAGCAGGCATACCCAAAGTATCCATTTCGAAGTTGCACCATTGGTCATCATCTTCGTACCGTTTCCGGCCCGCATCCACCGAGGCATAGAGCATAGTAACATGCGCCAGGAAGTGATGATGAAGATGCCAATACAACACAACAATACAACACAAAACAAAACATGTTGCATGGCTGCATTGCCAACGAGCAGTCAGTTTCACATGCGAACTGTCGGAGACCGTTTTAAATCTGCACAGCAGAATCCTTCAGAGATGGAGTGTGTTTGCTTTTAGATCTTTTAGGATTGCAGCTGATGTCAGCTGATTGCAGTGTCATACCAATCCTCGTAACCTCGTAGTATCTTTCATGTTCTTTCTCCGACTCCAACCATCACCCCCATCAACCAAAATACGTTATTATTCTACTGACGCATGATCAACGCCTGTTGTTTTTTTCCGTCACCCCCAAAGCTTGAGGTTTGTTGACAGGGATTCCCCTACCGGCTTCATCCAGACCCATGAAAGCTCTCAGCAGAGCTGCAAGGGATGCGTCTCCTTATTCCGCTGATCGTTTGCCGTGAAGATCAGTTTCGGACCTTAAAGGTGAACGGCATGGACAGGGGTAGCAAAAGGAAACAACGGAAACTTCGGCAGATCTTGCCGAAACGACAAAAATGCCCAAGTGCATCGTGTTCTTCCAGAAAAAACACTTGAAAAAAAACTCTTGGAAAACACATGACCCAGTAAAATACCCTTATCCTATTTCATTATACTGGTTGGTTAATAGGTTTCCGTACTATGGCTTGTCAATTGCATCCCCATGAAAAACCAGCTAGTAGAATCCCCAAAAAAAACAATCAACAATGGTGTTTATCAATTGCATCCCCACATCTGTGATAGTGAAACTCACTGAAAAAACCCTACAATTGATGGTTGATGGCTAAATCCCATTAAATCGAAAAATCACATCTTCTCAAGCGACACATGGCTTTCAACTCCGCCGTGCTGGGCTGACTTCCCAAGCACAGCACCCCCGCGCTATAGCGCGGCGTGCTGCACAGTGAGCTGCTACTTGGCGCAGTGCCAAAGCTGGGACCTGAAAACTTGGAGAATCACTTGGTGCTGGGGATCCATGGATAGACCTATAATGATGATATTACTACTATGTGGCCCAAATATTAAACTATATTATGAATGTTCTTGCTTTTATTGTGTGGGGCTGTATTAAATTTGTATATAATACATACATAAGTCAGTTTTATGTAGACGTAGAAATAGACATATATTGATAATAACTTTCAATAACTCACTGACCTGAAATAAGACTATTGTAAATCCAGTTTCCACTCAACTGCTACTGAAAAAATTACGGAAGCAGTCCTTCGTTGTTGTGATGGGTATATATACTGACCCATATGCAATCGTAGTATATCGTAGTACGTAGCCAATATCTATCATAATCTTTCCTTATGGTTGATATGATTAGGTATACTAGGGGTTCACTGAAGGAACACATGAAAGCTCTCATGTGCAATCTAATTAATCTAACCTGATGTGCCAACAACAGAATATCAGCACTGCAGATTTGGCGAACTGCTCAACTGTCACAGGGCAAATGAGCCAACAGAAATACATAGTACCTTCAATATCAACCAGCAATTGGATGACCGTCTATGGGTGTGCGTCAAGTGTTCCAGACCAGTTTTGACCCAGGATAACCCCGGCCCACCTGTAACTGTAACTGATTTCTAATGAACAACAATCAACAATATGAGGTATTCAATTGCTTCTGGTCACATCCGGAAGCTCAGTTTCTGTACCACCAATAGCTATATAGAATTGATAACATGTTTGACATGTTTCATATGTTTAGGGAAGAAGAGGGGAATATAACAAGTAATTCGTCATGGGAGCAAAGACTAGCTGGTTGATGCTGGTTGTAACTCCCCTATGCTGTTTTATTAATATTCCTCCTCAGTCAGTGTCCCTTGAAACAAGTTATCAATGAGTGATTCGAGCTGGTATCCCAGCAAGGTCCCGGTCCCAGCGCAAGTCATGGAAACGATGAACAAAATGAAATTCTGGGGAAAAGGAACATACAATAATGTTATTATATATACATATTATATATTATATTATATTATATTATATTGTATATTATATTATATTATATTATATTGTATATTATATTATATTATATTGTATATTATATTATATTATATTATATTGTATATTATATTATATTATATTATATTATATATATATATATATATATATAATTATATATATAATTATATATGTATATAATCATATATATATTGATCCCTTCCTTCCATGGTGCCACACCTCAATAAAATCTGGGCCAGTTTTCTGCGGCCAAGGCTGCAGTCTTGCACTCGGCTCTCGGATCCGGTGCATTGCGGACCAGTCATCACCACCGGCAAAGTGCTACTCAGCGCAACGAGTCTAATCACGGCTGTTGCTGAGCTGTCAATGGTGTAGGATGGTGTAGGGTACTTGGTGTAGTCAATTTATGTCAATAGCCCAAAAAAAACTACACCTGTTGTCATACCTGTCAATGATCGGTGGTCAGTGGGGTGTTTTGACAATTCATGACGGTTCTAAACAAAAGCAAGATTCAAGACCTTGCAAGAAAGTAATACCAGGTATACAAGCCAATTGAATCACTCTTTCCACAATTCCTCAATGGCACTTTGCTTGATGACATGTGAACCATGTCCCGTTTGTACTCCACTTGGATACTGTTCGGTAATTTGGCACACCAAAACAAAAACCAAACAATATCAGCCCTTGGTAAACGTTTACATTAACAGTAACTATATGGAAAATCACCATGTTCAATGGGTAAATCCACCAAAAAAAAGTGGAATTACCAGAGGGTAAATACCCTCTGGTAAACTAACATAACTATGGAAAATCACCATGTTTAATGGGTAAATCAACTATTTCTATGGCCATTTTCAATCGCTATTTTGACATAACCAGAGGGTATGTGTCTTTTATTTGGCTGGGACACCTTTGAAAAAAAGGGGTGACTCGAACAATCCACGCCCCGGGGGCCCCGGGACACCCGGTGTCCGCCGTCAAGGCGCGCTGGCGGGCTGAGTCGCCCGGTGTAGTAGAAGTCCTCGGTAAAACGACATGGGTGACCTACCAGATCTCAGGCCTATTTTTTAGGGCTTTGTAAGGGAATATCATGGAATATCCCGCAAAATATGGCCAAACATATATGCTACAGTAGTTCCATTTTAGGATCCTGAAGATCTCCCATTGACTTGGGGGTGCAGTTAGGGTTCTAACTTGATATCCACTTACACCTGGAGCTGCACCCCTAGATTACCCTCCCGGATGGGTCACTTAGCAATCGGAAAATCACCTGGGTACATCTACAAAAATCGTGGAGTGTCAAGCGATGTTGGCAATGTTTCATGTGAACAAAACGATGTCACACGGTCCAGCTTGAAAGCTTTTGTAGCGTTTGGAAAGAAACTGGCAACGCCAGCCCCGACCTACAACGGGACAGCCGATGTCCAAACACTGTCTGAGAAGGTACTTAACCCTCCACATTATAGTAAATTATACCCCAAACACTTCCTAAGAAGATACTTGGATCCATAGGGCTGGTCGTCTCTAAATCTCCGTGGAGAGTCGTGGATTTGAAATCCGTCGGCGAAACCCATTTGGCGGCAGCTCACACGGGCATCTGCGTCGCCAAAATTTTCATCGCAGATTTGGCCCCAGGACCCATCCTGTCATGGCACAGGGTTCACTTGTTCAGTGAAATAATAGTCACGGTAGCATCCCAATTGGGGGTCAAAAATGTAATTTACATGTCAATTTTGGGTCGTACGGTTTCCGCTGTTTTCGATTTGTTGTGCCAATTTGGTGCTGTTGCCTGTATATACAGTGATGAAGAATGATGAAGAAAACCTACCTTAAAAATTTATGATACGTGATTTCTATGTTTGAGGTTCAAACAAACATGCATGTCAGCAGGGTTTGCATGGCTTTTACACCAAATGTAGCATTTTTCGAAGTGACGTTCCCATCACTTGTAACATATTTCCAATCCAGCTCACCTAACACTGCGCGTCCTGGGGTTTTAGGGAAGGACCGAAATTGTCATGCCATGTACTGTAATGCATAGAACTCCCTATATATATTTGAGGTTCCACAAAGATGCATGTCTGCAGGATTCGTGTGGCCTTCACTATTTATATTATATATATATACTATAACATTATATATTGTTTATATATGATGTATTTTTATATCTATGTGATGTATGACAAGGATTGACAAGGAGTGGGAAAAAGTTCTTCTGAAGCCCTGCCAGCTCCTGCTTGATTTCAAGGCGACCCCAGCGGCCACCACAATACTGGTCCAATATCTCATAAGTCCCATCCATAATGCGCAACTCGGCAGTGTTTGCACCCACCTGAGACACTGGGTCGCAGAACCATTGAATTGCCATGAAAGGTGAGCAGTATCATAATGTATCATATATGCCTGTTATGATTGTTATATCAGATCATGTTTCTACAAAATGATTCCGCGAACTCATCATGCAAACTCACGCAGCTTGGTGGTTTGCCGACCTGCGGCTCGCTATGAAACATCTCTTACAAAACGTGCAAAGGAAGCAGGAAGATGCGGCCTCTTGACGTTCCACCCACTGTAGGAGGTCGGAGACTGCATCATTTTCTGTGGGGTTGCCATGTCCCTGCCCCACTTTGCAACTCAACATTTTCTCACCCTGCCCCTGGACCAAGTGCTTCGGAGACGCGGCAGAAGAGCTGCAAGAGAATGATGCAGGAGACTGGCAGCGCTCGGGAATGGTGGTGGTTGTCGTGGATGTGGTTGTCGTGGATGTGGTACTGGTTGTGGTGGTGGTGGAGGTCGTGGAGGTCGTGGAGGTCGTGGAGGTGGTTGCTTCCAACGTGGTGGATGCGGTCGTTGCGCCTAGCAGGCATCTGCACTCGGGCCGGGCCCTAGGCATGGTTTTTTTTTATGTTTTTTTACTTGTTAGTTGATGTGCCAGTGACTGGTGATGACGAAGAAGTGCACCCTTCCAAAGCCAGGAAGCGTCGTGGCAGGAGTAAAGCCCCCCTTTGTATCTCTAGAGTCAAATAGCGTTTGAGGAACATCGTCTGAAATGTTGATTGTCTGCACTGGAAAACATGGATTGTCCCACCCCTGTCCGTCGCAAGATGTCCAAAGACTGAAGGGAAACTAACCACAAATGGATCAAATCGGGTAGAATTCGGTAGAATCATGGACAAATCCATGGACAATGTCGGCTGATGTCGGCTGAACGATCCGCTCCTGCTGTGGTGGTTGTGATCAACGGCCCATCGGCACATCCCATGGGAAGCCACATGAGGATCAGGGCCATGGCTGCCATGGCACATGGCGCCGCCATGGAACTCGCGGCCCGCGGCCCGTTGATGATCTTGACGTAGTCACCGTGAAAGGGTCAAGAAACTATACATGAGAAAATACATGCCGCTTGGATATCGGTATCCATGGAACTCGGCACCATCTTGAAAGGCCATTGTGCTGAAACCTTGGGAAGACTGGCGAACCTGGCAAACTGGCCACTGCATGGGTTGAGTTGTTCAAGTTGACAAGGGTAGGAGAGTAGGACATTAGACATCCAGCATTCATGGAACACTGCGGACATTCCTCTCACACAGGAAAGAAGTTTCTGAGTGTGACCTGTGTTCATAGCCTGTCCTTCGGCCGGACTCTTGGATCTCGTGGCTTGGTTTCTCACTTCTGGACAGCACGTGCTTGGCTCACAGAGATTGCTCAACACAAACCTACTTAAGGGACAGCATTCAAGTCGGGAATGGTGTCCATCCCACATTATACAGTAATTAAATAAATAAATCACCAAGCCTGTGTTCAATATAGGTTGAGCCACCACCAAGATATCTATTTCGAAACTAGAACTGGAAAAACCCATCAGTAGCCGCCTCTTTTTGGCGTTGTCTTGAGCCCTGGTACAGCTCTGCGGCCGCATTCTGAACTGCTTGGTACAGCGCAAATGCTAAAAGTGGCCCAGTGTTCAACAATCTGGGGCCAGCTGCAGCTATCTCCTGATGTCTACTATCTGGTCCAGCAACAACCTATGGCGATGTCAACCACATTGTGGTTTGATTTTCGGCGCATGCGATGTGCATCTAGTCAATAACCAAACTTTTCTAGTTGGTTATATTAAATTAAATATTATATACTTGAGTATACTTGATGGTTTCAAGAAAAGTGTCAACCTATCCCCAGACGATGAATTACAGTATAAACTTACTTGGGATCCTCCTCCCAAATAGGATGGAAACCTCTTGAGCCCGAATGATGTCATCAAGGAGTTACCTGGAATGGCCCTAATGTGTCAACCCCCCACCGTCATGGTCACGGCGGATGTGGGGATCTTCGCCGCGGAAAAAATACATGTTCCAAGCAGCGATCGCCCTGGGAGCGATAGGAAAAAGGGCGCCGAGGCAGCGATTGCGGGACTGACATGAAACGGGCAGAAGCTATTGAAACGAGGCCCAGCTCCTTTCCAATCCCCAAAATCATGTGTCGATGGCTAACGATGCCCCATCTCTCGCATCTTAAGGCTTTATTATTCTTGGATATTCTTGGTCAAACGAAAGCAGAATCAGCAATCCGGTAAAAAGTGAAAGGAATGAGAGGAATTGTGTCATCGATCCTCCGTCACCAAAGCATGCCACACTGCCTCCTCTGAAAGACCTCCAAAGGAACGGTTGAGGATTGGTCGTTTCATGTTGTCCTCACCGTCCTCCAAAATCTTACTCTGGGCCAACGTCCGGCAGGTACTTTCATCACGAGCCAACGATGTTTTTTACAGTCAGAGGTTTCACCCTTTTGAAAGAGAGTCGAGGAGCTGCAACGGACATGGAAACACCACAGAAACAAACTGAAACAGGCCGCTGATCTTAGCCGCTTACGGCCATGGAAACTTTAAACGCAACAATTTTGTGGGCAGTTGACCCTGACTCCAGCCATTCAGTCCTCAGGTTGTCAGGGTGTCTCTGAGTGCTCGGGGAAAGTCTTCACCTACAGTAGCCAACATGGAAGCGATGGCAAATTCCTGAAAAACCTGGACCGGAATTTGAAGGTGTGGCAAAGCCACCGAACACAATGATTCTGGTCACAGTTTTCAAGGACTCAATAAGCTATTTACAAACGTGGTGCAAATTATGTACATCGCACCAACAACTGTGCATCAATGCAGCGCATCTAAATTGGAAAGTTTCGCGCTACACGGTTCCACACATCCGCGAAGATCCGCTAAGGAGGATGCGGAATGAGCAGTTGCCAGAACCTGTGGTTGATAGTGAATCCCACACAATAACTTAAGAAAAATGTCACCAAAATCCCCTTAAGACTTAGTAGATCTTAGTAGTATACAAAACATTACAAAACAACCAACAGAAACGCAAATCAGCCAACAGAAATTTTGGCCATTGCTCAAATAAATTCACTTTCTCGCACTGGTGGCGAGAAGAAAGGCATCTCTCTTGGCCCTACATGCACCTGTCCCAAAACCCCCATCTGGGGCAAAGTACGGACAGGGTCAACGTTCCAACGTTCCAACGTTCCTCTACGTTCGCTCACTCATGCTCGCTATATCCAGGTCAATCCACAGGATTAAGATCCCTCCGAATCGCCACGTAAACAGCAAGGACTACTTGCTTTCACATGACTCTTCGCAGGTTTCACTGGATTTCTTTCGAACGAGTCGGCACAGCCGACAAGGATAACAATGAGCCACAGGCTCCAAAAACAATTTACACCCACAGAAAGTCTGCAAATTCTCCACGTTTGATGCTACATTCCCCATGTTTGAGTTTCAAGTCCCCAAATCCCCATGTTTGATGCTATCTATGATGCCAGAATCACCAGAAATCAGCCAGAACTGTTTGATGCAAAAAAAAACCATGGTTGATGCATCTTGATGGTTCATTCGCTTCACAATTGTTCATGAAGTTGAAAAATCAACGAGCCTGCGGTGCCCTAACTGCTCTGCAGCCAAACTTTTCACTTGCGTCGGGGACGACCTGACTCTTGGGCACGCCACCTGGCCCGGGCACATAAAAACCATAGAAAAACTACCCTCTGGTAATTTTATAGCTATTGAAAATGACCATTAATAGTGGATTTTCCCATTAAACATGGTGGTTTTCAATAGCTATGTTAAATTACCATAGGGTACTGAAAAACCACTGAAATAATGGTGGTGTTGATTTCCCCTTCAAATGTCCAGATTTTAGCATCAACCACTGTGATTTGACCGAATCATGCGGACGTTGACCGAATCAGAATTCAACGTCCGCAGTTCACCGTCACAACAGGTTGGCGCCAAACCAAAGAACACACCCAAAGAACACACCCAAACAATATCATATACTTCCCGCCGGGGGGAAAACCGCGCCAGCGTTTTGAGGGTTTTTTTTAAAAATGTCGTTTTCGCCGTAGCGAAACTACTGATTCATGCCCCAAAATGGGTTCAAGATTCCCCGGGATTTTGAAGTGTTTAACCTGTAAATATCTGTAAATTACAGGGAATTTCTTCCCCAAAACTCGCCGGTTTTTTTTTCCATCTCACATTGCTACACGGTCTTTCAAGGCTCGACCTGTGACCTCCATAAGACTTTTCGTCTTGGAGTTCATCCAACGCCACTGCCACACCCGGATGCTTCGCATCAACTTGGGTTGACACGGCCGTTGGATCTCGTCGAGAGAGAGAGAGAGAGAGCATGGGATGGCAGACTTAGATAGTTAACATGACGCAAGTTAACATGCCCCACCCCCCCAACCCAGTGACGTAACGTAAGATGTGCATGTGACGCAAGTTAACATGAA
>Ga0126342_10006249_pt1 | contig 21075 bp, 16 predicted proteins | sample Cyp1metagenome_FD_92528 | JGI IMG/M metagenome (GOLD analysis project Ga0126342, IMG submission 92528) | Coral microbial communities from Lord Howe Island, Old Settlement Bay, Australia - Cyphastrea 1 metagenome | ecosystem: Host-associated > Invertebrates > Cnidaria > Coral ...
ACCCACAAGGTGCTGACAAGCTGGATGCATGAGGCATCCCATTGGAAATGCCAATGTCGAATTTTGACAGCAAGGACTTCTGGGCATGGCAAGAAAATGTGCCGACCGTGGAGCCAACTTGCAAGGAATATGCCTGGTCATCTAGCCTTAATAAGGGGAAATGAAAGTCATATTGGGGACTACAACCTGATTTTTTTTGTGTTTTTTTTTGTGGTATGAATTGTGGTCACTGTTAGTGTCACGAGGCAGAGCCCAATATATATATATATATATATGTATATAATGCTAATATACCCAGTAAAAAATCCATGACATCCCCATGGAACTCCTTTGTTCGAAGGCGAAGCCACCTTCCGCGCCATGGAAGACTCGGTGGTCTACGCCGTGCCGCGCCGCGCCTGGGAGAGCTGCTTCACACGCCGCGGGCGCGGTTCGTTTTGTCGGAGGGAGGGATATGCTGGGGATTCGTGGCTTTACCATGGATTTACATGGTGTTTTTGATGTTTGTTTTTCTTTTTTAGTTTAAACATGTTTTATGGATGTTTAGCTATATTTTTACAATATATAATATCTGTCAACACTTCTAGGATATTGGAGAGAAAAAATGGCGACTGAACTGCCAATGATGGATGTGAATGGAATTATCTGGAATTATAAACCACGTATCGTAGGGAAATTGATAGGATATTGTATGATGGGTAGATGATGGGGATACTCTCCTGTAATCAAACATGGCTGGGAAGTCCTCGTAACCAATGGGCACTTAAATATAAATTTCATCGATAAATGTAGGATTGTTCATTGCAAATAAGTTCTCATGAAAAAGTTGCATCTATACGTCCCCAGTAAGCATTGACATCCTAAAACTCAATGCCAAAAGTTCTCAGACTGTGGGCACGTTATAATGTCTATACGTGTATACCATCCATTTGAGTTATGTTTTTTTGGGTTTGCCATTTCAAGAGTTGGTGAGGGGCTGTCACAAGTCAGCTATAACTTGGATAATCCCAGCAACGAGTGACGAACGTTAACCAGCTTGCCATGCTCATTTATCAGGAATTACTTCGGCCGCTGTCCCAAAAAACTATTGAAAATGGCCATATAGTTGAATAGTTGTGGATCTTTCCATTGTTATGTGGCTGTTTACCATTTCGGGTAAACCTCCATTTTCCTATGGTTTTCCTATGGCTTTCCCATGAAAATGGTGGATTTTCTATAGTAAATCACCTGGCAGATCCGGGGGAAAGTTTCAGCAAAAAACGCGACCGGCTTTTTTTGGAACATGAAATCCAAGAATTATCCTGGAGCAATACTGGTGCTGGATAATAGTGGTTAGTGGTTAATAGTGGTCATTAAACTCTAGTTAATAGTGGTTTAATAGTGGTTTAATAGTGGGTTACTGTAATAATGGTTATTGAGATATATCTGGTTGGTGGTTTGGAACATGAATGGATTATGACTTTCCATATATTGAAAATGTCATCATCCCAACTGACTCATATTTTTCAGAGGGGTAGGTTGAAACCACCAACCAGATCCTGTAGCAAAATCATCTCCGGGATCCCATTCTGGAGGCTATCACAACCATCCACACGTCACAGGCAGCGCTTCGATGAGTACTGCAAGCTCTTAGACGAGGAGCGGCACCGGAGAACAACATCGTGGATTAGTTGCTGAATGGCAACATATTGAACAACAAAAGATTGAACTGTTCATGTAGAAAAAATACTGCACGTGTTTTTTTATCGTAACATGCAAAAAAGCCTCCATTTGTAGATGATTTTTTCCTGTTGAGACATCCAATAAGGGGATTTTCCAGACAGCCTTTGATGGCCGGATGATCCCCGAAAGCTGAAAACTGGCACCACGCCCACCGAACTGCTGCATCTCATATTCGTTTTGCAGGTTTAGTAGTTTTCAAAAAGGAATCAACACATGCCAAAAAATAACATCTTGAGATGATTTGCCATGGGTTTACCCAAAGATTTTCATATTTCCATTTGCCATTCAGCCTATATTTGCCATGAAACTACCATGAAACCACCATTAAACTATCATTAAACAATCAAAAAAACATCTTCACTATCCATGGATTTAGCTACATATTGCCATTAAACCACCATTGAAGCACCATTTTCCCCAGCCGCGCATGGCTTCCCCGAAAAATTCCGCAGAAAGCCAGGTGCATGCCTTGGAGCCGCTGCTCTCGTCGGAGCGCTACGAGTTGGCCTGCAACGCCTCAGGCGGGCGCAACGAGTGCTTGGTTTTATAGTGGTTAATAGTTAATAGTGGTTAATAGTGGTTATAGTGCTTCACCTGATTTCAAATGGGATTTACCCTCTGGTAAACAGCAACATAACTATGGAAAATCACAATTTTTAATGGGAAAATCCACTATTTCAATGATAGCTATTTTGACATAACCAGAGGGTAATGGTGCTTCAAAATCTTCCAAGCCTCCATTCTGAATGGTGGAAGAATTGTGGTTTGATAGTGGTTAATAGTGGTTAATAGTGGTTAATGAGATATACTGGTTGGTGGTGACTGGAACATGAATGGATTATGACTTCATATTGGGAATGTCATCATCCCAACTGACGAATATATTTTTCAGAGGGGTGGGTTGAAACCACCCACCAGATGGTGGTTGAATGGTGTTTTTTCATAATGGTTTATATGATGAATGGATGATATGTTTTGTTTAAAAAAGAAACTGGTGGTTTGTATGATGAATGGATGATAGTATATGATAGTGGTGGTTGAGCTGGATGTTAAATGCTGAAATGATGGGATAAGAATGGGGTGATCATGTTGAACAAATGTTCTTAATATCGTTGGGTGGTGAAGATCCATGACAAATTGTGTTTAATGGAATAATTAGCATGGCATAATGGGAGAACACTCAATGGAAATTGGATAGAACTGGCTAAATTGAGAAGTCTCAGGGTTTATGCATCAAATCGTCCAATCGTATATGTTGATAGAGTCACCGGGTAAGTATAGTATAAGTATTTTTAGGACATGGGAAATATGCTGGGAAAAAGGTGAATTATGATATTTTTGTTGAGGTAAAAATGCGTGTTTTTTTTGTGATTGGAGAATGGTGATTTGGAACATTTGCCATGGAAATCACCTGGGAACATATTCGGACATATCCACGACAGCTCTGATATTGCCGGTGTTTGGAAACCAAAAAAACGGGAGGTTTCCGAGTCACGGAAAATTCTACTGTAGGTGTACTGGGTTTCTTTTGGATGGATTCTGAATAGTGTTTCACATTTTTATTCCGTCTTTTTCATGGGTGATATATGAACTAAAGCGGTTTATTTGTTTCATGGTATGGAAGATTGGCATAGTTCGCCCGTGCTTCTGAAAGATCAAGCCACAGGATTTCCAGTGAACTCGGCGCGGAATTCCAAGCCATGGATTGCTAGAAGGGATCACCCCGAATGTGGGTAAAACCATAGGATCCACCAGTCCCAAGTTTACCCTCTGGTTATGACTAACATAGCCATGGTATAGATGGCTCATTTATAGATGGTTTACCTATTAAAAATGGTGGATCTTTCCATGGCTATGTTAAATAACCAGATGGTAACATGTTTATGGGTGGTAAACCATCAGTTTATATGGGTTGTTTAAGTTGTTTATGACACTGCTAACATGAAAACTCAGTGCATTCACGGACATCCGCACTGCGGCCGGGGTTCAAAGATGGAGGGACAGCGCAGTCCTGGCACCTGGCAGGTTGATGAGCTTCAATTGTACCTTTAGACCAGTGGGAAAGTGTCAACATTTGGTAATAATATGTCATAATAAACATTCATAGACTTCAATTAATGCGGAAATAGAAAGGTAGCTTCATAATTAATGTATTAATTAATGCTTAAATATTCATTCTTTTCCAGGAATTAATCCAATAGTAGACATGGTTCCCATATCCCATCAATTTCTGTTGTCAATATATTGCTAATATATCATGTCAGTTCATTGTCCCACCTACTATTGGTGTTCTGTTCGGTATTTCATGTGTTAAAAAAACGGGTCTCTAGCAGCTCGGATCGCATATGCCGAAAATGCGGCACCTGGAGCTGCTGAAGTCTGCTGAATGCTATCCGGTAAACCAAAAAAGTAGCAGAAAATGACCCATTGATAGTGGATTTACCCAGCTAAAAATAGTGATTTTCCATAGCTATGTTAGTTTGCCAGAGGGTAACCATATTAAAACCATATCATTTACTGACGGTGATTTTCCAGAGCTATTCTTAAATTACTAGAGGCTAAATCTGTGAAAACACCCCGAGCCTTTCCTGTGAACAGTGACGCCTCCCAACTTTTTGGGTCGTTGCCGCCATGGACGGAGAACAAGTGGCTGCCGTGAGCATGGCTGCTGGGGCGTGTCTGTGGGATGGGATGCGTCTATAAATAGCTGTGAAAACTATCTATATATCTATATACCGTTTATATACCCTCCATAAATGGAGGATCTCCAATTGCTGTGTTTGATGACCGGAGGGCAATTATAATTGACTTGCAGGAAAATTCAATCCAAACAGTAAAACATATGGTTGTGGATTTTCGTGTAAACAAAGCCATTGGCAGGTAAGAAATCAGCCGCGGTGCAACACAGCTGGCCGATGAGTTATGGGACAACCCCAAGTTAGAGTGATCATCAGTTGGGAAGACCATCACCAACTGGATAGCCTCTGGTAATTTATAGCTATTGAAACTGGCAATTTATAGTGAGTTTTCCCATAAAAAAAAATGTGATTTTCCATAGTCATGTTAGTTTACCAGAGGGTCTGGAAGGTCAGTTTCTACGGGAATTTCCCATTGCCTTTTGTTGAAGAAACCAGTGGATATCCGTCAACCTGGACAATACGGGGAAAAGCACCGCAGATATCCGCAGATCATTTCCCTTCGAAAGCCATGGGTTTTTCCCCGGAAGTTGAAAACAATCCCCGAATTATCCCTAATTACCACCTGGTTATTTAACATAGACATGGAAAATCCATTATAAATGCAGGTTTTAATGGGAAAATCATCTATAAATGGGCCATTGTCCATGGCTATGTTAAATAACCAGAGGGTAATTGCTTCAGAGAACACGTTACAAGAACCCTGGAAAAATCCATGTGCTCTCAATAAAACAACATCATGTTGCCTGTGCTTCCCATATCTGTCCTGTAAATCATAGCTATCATTATATAATTGCCGTTTTGTATGGTAGTATGACCACCCCCCACCTTACTGGGTCATATAATCTAACACAACTTGTGTTTATGGTTGGTAATGTATTCCAATCATTTCATCCATATCAATATCCCATTCACTCACCATGTTTGATGGCTAAAACCAAGCATGCCGAACAATCCCTCACCATCACGGAACCCCCATTTTTGTTGCTTAAAACACCAATTCTCATGTTTTCGACCTAGATGGGCCATGGGATTAGCGATTCCTGCTTAGTAACTGGGTCATAGACACGGGAACATCCCAATTAAGACAACTATCATACCATGATTATCCTCTCATAATATATTATATTGTAGTCCTATGTATCTATATGTTTTGCCTTGTTTTAAACACACCATGGTCCATTTTAAGTCTAGATCTTTAAATTTCGTTGTGATTTACGTTGACAAAACCCGGCGCTTTCCGCAAGGAATGGAAGGTCTTGAAAGAGCGCTTCTTTGCCGGCGAACCGGTGGATCCGGTCTTTGAGGTCCTCTTTGTTCCACTGCAAGCAGCCACAGAGTGGTTAACCTCTGGTAAACTAACATAACTATGGAAAATCACATTTTTTTAATGGGAAAACTCACTATAAATGGCCATTTTCAATAGCTATGTTAAATTACCAGAGGGTAACCTTGTGGGAGGTTCAAACCTTGTTTTTTTTACATGGGAATTAGATTGTCAAATATACAACCGTTTTGTTTTAACCATCCCAATACAGACCCTGAGGGTTAACCAGTGTGGATGTTGGGAACCAAGCGATTCAGAATGATTCAGAGCTACCAACAGCATGAAAGATGTGGAATTTGGGGGTGAATCAACCAGTTTTTGTGGCTAGATGTGGCCAAGATCTGATGACCTCACATAAGAATCTTCCCGTTGTTCTTGACATCATACTACGTCTTCCAGTATGTTGATTACATAATTTAGATTCACTATATTGAAAGTTACACTCGTGACTCACATCAAGTTTTTTTCGATGCTCAGATTCCCAATGTTTGGTGAACACAGATTGAAGCCCCATATCTTTTACATTTAAAAACGATTTACGTTTGCCCGTCTGCAGGGCATCGTCAAAGACTTCATTGCCTTCGACGTGACCTTGCAGGCTGGACTCTTCATGTTCATGTGGTTTCAGGGAATGGGAAATGATACAAACAACATTCCAACATTCGTACTGGTTAATCACCCAACATGGGAGGTTTCATGGTTTGTCATGGGGATCATGATGTTTGCGTCAGGGTTAGATCCCCTTGTCAGATGGCTGACAGGCAAAATGAGGATCAACCATGGGGGTTAGAGTGTCCTCCCTCCGCCAACAAAAGATAGAATTAAGATCCCTACATTACAATCCCCACAATAAAAAGCAGAAAGATAAATTGAACCTTTTGCGTTTTTTTTGTTTGGTTGCTATAAACGTTAAACACGCTGTTCCATGAGCGATTTAAAAGTTTGCGGGGGATGCATAGAATGGCCACAGTTCTTGGCAGGTTACATTGACCCCACAATGCCCTCGCCATCAATCGTGGCTGTGAATCATCATTCCCACATTGTATTTTGGGTGTTCGAATCATGACACATTTCTTTAATTGAATCAAAATTGATGATTTGTATTAACGATTGCGGTTTGCCTGGTTGGTTTATGCTGATTTGGGGAAGTGAGATCTTTCAAACCCCATTATATTCTCAGTATATGCCCATTAAACCAACATGTCTGCTGCTCAAGTCCCTTTATTGGTACCCCTGCCATATCTTCCAGCACATCTCAAAAACCAAGGACCGTAGAAAACTACTTATTTATCATATTTCCGATACATCAACCATAAATCCACTATGTTTTCTTGGTGAGACAAACATACAGTATATACCAATTGTTATTAGATTATCCCTGAGATTTCCTGGTGAAGTCTTCTGACAGTCGCCATACCTTCCAGGCAAATCCGGATGAATCTGTCCATCAAACATCACCATTTTGATGCTTAAATCATCTTAAATCATTAACCCCCTATATATGTTCCTCGTTTTTTTGACCCAAACGCTCAACAAAACCGAGGCCAATACCCCAAACTCAACGATTCTGAACACGGCACCACCAATGAGCTGTGTAAAGCTTTCAAATCCCATTGTGATATCTTACAATATCAGCTATGGTGAGAAATTCCCGCTATTCCCGTGGTGATTATTCCCCATTAATTACTCCCATTACGGAATCCTATCCAGTTATCCTACCATCCACCTATCTAAGATGGATGTGTAACGATTGATGTTCCTTTATAGTAATGTTCATGATATGATTATATGATATTACATGATCTACAGGTTTTGTTTTTGTTTCCCACTCCCCAATATGGTTCAAACATGTTCAAACCTTTCGGAGCTGTTGGATCCTTTCGGATTCACCGAACATCAAACATCCAGTCCCATGACGGATCCATGGTACTGGTATATTATAAATGCTAACATAAAAGGGGTATATTGATGGGATCCATGGCACACCATATATAAGCAGCACCGTTAGGATCCGTCATGGGAGATGAATCATCGAAAACAATCGGAATCCGAAACATCCAGGACGTCTTCAAAAAGGTGGAGATCTTCATGCACGGCGTGGACAGTTTGTCCGAGGGCTTGACCGCCTTGGCGGAGAGCACCACCACGGGGCTCAGCGCGGTGGATGATCAGCTCATCAAGGCGGCAAGGGGAGGATGTGGCTATGGCTATAGGATACCTATTTTGATACCTATGGTTTAAGGATGTAGATATAGTATATAATACACATATATATATATATATATTTAGTGTTGTAATTGTATATATATAGTATATTTGTATATATATATTATATAGTATGTATTTATATATATGGCATATATATAGATATATATTTATACATACATACATACACACATATATATATATATATTATGTAATGTATGTAGAACTAAGCTGGGTATTTGGGGGTGTTTATAACATGCCATAGGCCATGTACAGAACTGGGCTGGGTCCCATTTGAAATGGGTCAGAACCAGAGTTGGTAGCCACATGACATTTGGTAAACCACGATGGATGCAGGAAACTTTTCAACATTTGCTGGTTTTAGGTGTTGAGAACTGTGAGTTCACTGCTAACCAACAGAACTTACAGTTGAAGTGGTGTTCCCATATCTATGGTCCCTACCAATTGGCGAGTTCTGAACAACATTAAACAGCCAGAAATCAACGGTGGTTTCCCCTTTCCCCAACACTATTTGTGAAATAAAACGATTCTTCACTATCGCAGGAAAACACCAATTGTTATTATTGTTTGTGGTTCCAGGTTAATTTTAACCCATTTTTGCGGCTAAAAGAAACGCCTATCTGCCTTCCTAGGCGGATTGCTGCAAGATGAAGGAGGCCACCAACAGCATCACCCGTGCGGATGCGCCGCATTCGGCCATTGCCAAGTTGAGACGGGACATGGACTTCAACATCATGTGCCTTTGGACCAAGGAAGATCACCTGCTTGGAGCTGCAGTTGAGGTTTCTTTCTTTTGGTATAACCATGGTTCAAGAACCCCCATAAGTTGGGATATAACCCTTATAGCATCTTATAGCCATGGTCATATCTCCACATATCTCCACTTAAAAGTGGAGCTGCTAACTGCCTTTCCAAGATGGGGAACACCCATCATGTTTCGTCCAACAAAAGAAACACTGGGGCGACAACAGGAATCAAGTGCTTCGTGCATCACCACCCAAACAAAAACACGCCTTTGGGTCATCAATAGAAAAGGATGTTGGCCACAGACCAAGCAGGGAGTAAGCAGCGCAGTGCGGCAGGTCCCTCTGGATGGACAGACATCTCTAGAGTTGCTACCACCAAACAAAGGAGTTGAAGCAACAAGACACTGGACTAAGCATCCAAACAGATCCAAAAAACATCATTTTCCTTGGGAAAATTCGGATCCATGTTTGGAATGTGATCGATATTGGGGCGTTTGGAAACACGATTGACACCTTTGAGTGCGTTTTTTGAAGTGAACACAGAGGCTGAATGGATTGTAGCCATCACCTTTGGTTTACCATTTATCGCAATTACATTTTAAATTTGAGCGGGGGACCAACAAACCACAAAGAGGACTAAGGCTGCTTACTTTCGACCTCGTTCTTGTGACAACTTCGAGAACGGGCCCGGGAGGAACGCTAACGAAGGCAAGCACCTGCTTGTTGACGATAACGAGGATAGCAAAAGCCCTTAGTGGCACAGTGGAAGAGGTCAGGCTGGAGCATTTCTGATCCACACCTTAAACAGAAGCTGTATTCTTCTTGGGGTGGTATTAGTATCATTTCAATATTCCCTTCCAAACAATGTGTGCAAACATGTGCAAGCCAACTTCTTGACATCGATAAAATCATCACATTTGGCCTTTGTGTGTTTATATTTGTTTTTCCACATCCAACTGACACACCAACACTGGTCTATCCAAACATGGGCTACCCCAGGATTTTCACAATTTTCATGACCATTCCCTCGAAGAAACCCACTCCCTCCACCAGGGCGTGGCCTTTCTTCGGCAGTCCCGCTTCGCAGCCCGGCTCCGCCAAGGAACCCATTGAGGTCCCACATTGTGAACAATCGGAATATGAAGGGCCATTTGGAGACTTGGCGGTGTCAGTGGGCATGGTCAGAGTATGTCATTCATCATAGCACCATGAAAAAAGGCATCAAAACACGGTGAACTTATGGGAATTTTATGGGATATTAGTGATAATTGATAGGGATGGCAAGATTGGGATTTATTGCCAATGTCAAGAGTATTCAAGAGTTGGAACGAGTCCATTTTGGGTGATAGCCGTACTATCGGGTGATATCTGTCATACCACCATTCGTAGGCAAGTACAATGGCTAACAAAGGAAACAGTAGGAAAAGTAGTTCACTGAGGCAGTGATTAGACTGATTAGACACGGTCTAACCATAGAACATGCTGATTTATTGGGATGTCCATGGGATATGCAACCACAATCAAACATATCAAAAGTTGGATTAGGTGATTAGGTTTACCTTTTTTTAATTGGGGAAAGCAACCATATTTCCATATCAGAAAGGCGATTCAGATCCATCAACATGGTTCGATTTAAGGGATTTCCTTACCCATAGGATCCATGTATGGTATATATGGTAACATTTACCATCAATATACCCCAAATGTTGGCATATATACCATACATGGATCCTATGGGTTATAGCAGAATGACCATTCCCATCACTGGAATCCGGCCAAGGGATGTCCAGGGTAGGTCCCAATTTCTTTGAGTTTGCTGGTTACATCCCCACTTTTCTTGGTCAAATCCCAATAAAAATCCCATGACATTCCCGTTATATACCTTTATATATTACCATTATACCATGGTTTTCGTGCTTAAATCATAATTGTTTCCCATAGTTTTGGGGGGGTTAAATCAGTTAAAACCCCAAGTAATCCAGTGTTTTCCCGTGTTTTTTCCATATTTTTTGTGGGTTAAATCCCAAGTCTCCCCGGAAAAAACATCGGGTCTTCGCGGTCCTCGCGGTCGTCCGCTTGGAGCTGAATCCGTCAGGACAAACGCCGCCGAAGGCTCTTGGAGCTGAACATCGCCAAGCGGGACAGATTTTTGGGGCCTTTCCATATGGCACCAATGGGGAGTCATATACATATATTAACTATATATTATATGATACACATATGTTAGCATATATCCATATAATGGTTACATATATGATAGGTATATGATACATATATGTTAGTATATATCTATTAGTGCCATATGAAAAGTATAATGGTGATTTTCATATCATACACAATGGTGATTTTGATATCTATATGTGTATATATATATGGTTTCCATAAATGGGGGATAATGGATGGAAAATCCCAAAATATAATGGATGGTTTAAGGGGGTACCACCATTTTAGAAAACCTCCATATATGTATATATATATATACATATATTATAATTTATGATTATTATATATTAGTATAGTTAGTTACATTGTTTTCCATAAAGCATTAACATGGTGATTTAATGGGTCACCTTGTGATCTACTGTGATAATGATTCATGGTCAGGAGTTGGATTGTTGTCCATTGAGAATGGTGAATTTATGGGAGATGTAGTGGGGATTCAGTAGGATTTAAGTGCGGTGATTTAATGGGATATGAACGGGGATAGTCAGTGGGATGTACCACCAACATTCACCAACTATCGTCAGAAAAAAAAATCATGATATACCGAATCATGGGGATATCGATCCATCTATGGTGATTTATATACTGTATCCATTACAATTATAAGGGATATGGGTATCATTATGGCATGGATATGGATGGATAACCGTACCACATGTACCATGTTTTGACCATGGTACATATATCATCTGGTAAACTACTGTAACAGTTTGCGAACTGGAAAATGGACATTTATAGTTGATTTACCTACTAAAAGATGGTGATGTTCCATAACTATGTTAGTTTACCAGAGGGTATATCATCTGGATGAATTATAATGGCAATTTCACTGTGGCATCACTGGAATAATGGTGAGTTGCTATACTTCTACGCACAAATTTATCTAGACTTGGAGAAAAAAGTTCATGCCATGGAACATTGAGATTTGTATAGGGTTTGCCATTTTGATATACACATATATATATATATTATAAATATATATGTGTGTTTGTGCGTGTATACGTCTCTATAGGAGAAAAAAACACAAAACATGTTCTGGATGAACATCCATTTGCCAGCTATTTTTGGTTTGGCTCAGCAGCAGGTTCTGCGCTTGCACAAACACCTGACATGGACTGCGAAGGTTCAACTCACCAGAGGCTACCTGATTGCACGGCTGATTCTTGGGACCGGCTGAAGGTGAGCTGGTGACTTGAGCCAATATGGTGCCCCAGTTTCAATTTCTTCAACTTGTGTCCCAGAATTGGTTTCAGGGAAAAGCTGCAGCCCACTAAACAGACGCGCATCGCACGCAGGAAATGGATGAGTGCACCAAAAAGAATCTGAATCAGACGGACCGAAGGTACCTTGCACTGAGTTGGGGAGCTGAGTGGGTTGAGGGGGTTGTACTACTCGAAAACTCCATGTTCATATGTAAAATATATGGTATTTTTAACTGGTGTATTTTTTTTTAATGATGTATTTGCCATATGCACATTATATATATATAGATAGATAGATGGTTATATATATTGTATATATATATATATTATAATATATATATATATTATATAATATATATAAATATTATATTATATGTACGTGTGTAGTTGCATTTTCATATATGCATGAGGCAGTGGTTGGGTCACGACATGGTGTGGCTGCAATGGCGGTCTGATGGCTGTCATTGGTGTTTCATGCCGATCATTTGGGCTTTGTTTTTTTTCTGACATGATATGATTCTCAGATCATTTGAACATACCTCCGTGGAGCATTCTCCAGGTGCCTCCAATACCTCAAACGATTTGGGAATCCTTTTGCCATCTTCAAGGGTCAAGGGGTATCTTCTAGGGCTATGTTCCAATCATCTTAGAATGATAAAAAAACGGACTTGGGAATCAGGAATTTGATTAGCCATCCCTCGTTTGGGCGGGTGCAAGGGGTTTGAGTTCCCATCAGCACAATTGTAACTTCAAGAGCTGAGATAAATTGCTCACGTAGGTATTTCGCATTGTGTCGCAACCCCACTGCCACCAGAAATCGTTCACGTCCATGACTGTTACGTTCACCAAAAAACAACATCAGGTCAGGACCGCCCCTAATTCAAAGTTCTTTCTCATGAAATTCGAAGAAGGGAGTGATAGAACGGGACAGAGAAAGCCGGAGCAAGAAACAGAGATAGAGAGAGAGAGTGCAATATCTATGTTGGTAGTCTACCCTGTTTTCTTTACTGATTGTAGTTTGAGCCATCTCCCAACTCCTGCCCCCCCCCCCATGGCAGGTATTTGTCCGCACAGAGTCAGCTGGATTCAGCCAAGATGGCGTTTCATGAGGTGGACAAGCACATCTTCGAATGGCCTTTGTGGCAGCATGGGGCCCATGGAACATTTGCCTGGGAGGGCCCGATTTGGGTCATATCTGTCATATCTTTCATGGTTCACATTAAAATGGAGGTACCCCAAAACCATAGGTTTCAATTTGGATGATTTGGGATACCCCTCAAGCGCATTAAATTTAGTTTTGCAAACCTGCCGCAGGCCGAAAGCTGCGAAATGCACCATGTACTGCACCATGTATTTCTATTTGGGTTTTGGACCTTTGTTTCATGATGTTTTTGGTCTTGGGGACAGATTGTGCTCTGCTTAGCATTTTTTTGGAGGGGGCAAAGTGCTCAACAAAATGTGGCCGTGTTGTTTCGGTTCAACCTCCGAGGTTGTACATTCTGGAAGAGTACAAGGGAGACATCTTGGTGTCTCGAATCACAAAAATTACGGGAACGAGCATGACTTCCAGAAATAAAGGAAGGGAGTGCCGCAGCATAATTCAATGCATTGATCGATTTGGATTGAGGTTTGGAAAGGCAATCCTATGTATATGCCGTATGCTCCATGATGATCCGTGATGTGTCTATCTGTGGTCATCGAAAGGCAAATGTATATATATATATACATACATACACATATATATATAATTATATATATATATACATGCATATTTCTTCATTTTTTCAGGAACTCCCTACGACCGAATAAATTTCCCAGGGATTGTAGCTAGGCACAAAGATGATCAGTTGGTTTTGGGTGAACTGATGTGAATTGTTTTTTTTGGTACATACATATATATATATATATACATACTATATATATATGCATGTATACATATGCATATATACATGTATATGTATACTGTATTTGCATGTACATACATATGCACATGAATGTCTATATATATAAAAGTATGTTGACATATAGAAACAACACTATAATTTTGACAGCTGTAGATGATGTTCATCCGTTTAAGGCGAACACATAATGTGAAATTACGGAGTTTATTTGTGTTTGTTGGATTGGATAGACTATGATAGACTTATGTCAACGTTATTCACAAGCATTGGTGACTTGACAGCCATATGTCAACGTTGGTTCATTGAAATACCAGTTTGATTGGTTTGAAACACATCAACCTATATAGTTCATCGTTGATTTCAAGAGAATTTGCAGTAACTGTCGGTTTGATGGTATTAAAGGCGGATATTCCTATAGTCAGATGTGTGAAACGACACTGGATCTTCAAGCCAATCTTCAAATCACTGCAAGATTGTGTCCTCTTGCGAAAGATACTCAGGACAGCTGCCTTCAGCGCCAGAGCAGCACGGAGATTTGTGGTGCGTTGGCTGGTGAAACAATCAGTTGAAGTTGATATCCTCCGGTATCATCAATCAAACATAAGGAGATACCGTGTAAGTGGGATTGAAATGTGAAAATCATCAAACTAAATAGCTTATGTTGTTTGCCCTGTGTAAGTCTATAGCAAAATTATTGCTCCATTGATCATTTATGGTAGGTGAACCACTCGCTGATCAATATTTTGATGGCAACCACACCCCAATGCAACGAGTTGGTGCTGAAACACCCACCGAAAAATATTCCGGCCGGCATTGCGGGGCATTGTTGATCCTGAGGTAGCTTCGGAGTATTAATGGGCTATGATTTCGGTGTTCAGCCATACCTTCTAGGAAAAGTATTTTGGATCCATGGGGTATGGAAAATTGGGATTTACGGCAACTACAAAACTATCGAAAGTCTGCTGCTAGCCAACAAAAAAAGAGGTTGAGTGATTTTAGAGTATAATTAGAGCTTAGTCTGGATTTGCAAAAAAAAAAATGTACTCTTAAACGTGTTTTCTAGTCAATTTCGGGTCATGCGTTGTACCAACATGTCCTTTGATAGCAATCATCATCACTAAATTTTATCTATACTTTCTGTTTTCCATTGTAATCCGTAAATCCGCAACTAGCTAGATCTAGTGGGGAACCTATTTGAGCTAATTGCCATGTCCCTTCTTATGAACATGTGCTCCGATTAGCAAAATATAGATGGAAAAAGCGATGTTAATTGTATATCGTGCTGCTCTCCTCGTCTTATAGGCCCAGGTACTATCGCAGCAAAATCATATCAAATGAATCCAAATTATTTTTGGAGATATTACCCACCTGCGATCGCTAGTTAGCTGATTGACCATGGCCCTTCTTCTCATGAGAGTTGGTTGTAATCAGAATAGGAAAGAACACATTTTGAAGTACATATGTCATATGTCCCCATGTCCCACGTTCCTACTATAATGGAATCAAGCTTTGGTACTTTGGGGGTAATCCCATGTAATTATCCCTCATGTCCCTTCTTCCGATGAACGTGGCTTTAGAGTAGAACGATGTTTATTTCTAGATCATGCTATAGTCCACAAAAAATATTTCAGCTTACAAGGTGGGCCCCAATAATTGCTAAGTTGGTTTAGTTCACTTGGTGATTTGTTTGGTGCTAGATATATCAATAGGTGAAATCATGGGGGGCCACCCAGGATTTCACCATGGCCATGACTTCGCAATGGCAATGTGGGATGGCCAGCTGTGACTTATTTTTTGGGGATTACTCGCAATGTCAGCTATATAACAACATAAATATATATATATATACTACGTATGAGATTGCCGTTTGGCTACCCATGTTCCACGTCATCCCAGGACCCTGAAGTACCTGCAGTACGAGTTCTTCGCCACCTCAGCGCACGCCATCAGCGGCGTGCTGCCCGTGCGCATGGAGTTTCGACCCATGGTGGAGATGACGCCCGAACACCTGGAGGCTCAGGCACGCCGCGCACGCATCATCTGGGTAAGTTAACCACGTGGTGAAGGTTGCAAGTAATAATAAGATTAAATTTATGGTAATAACCATCATTAGCCGTCATTAACCATCATTTGCTGGTAATAAGTTACCAGACTTGATAAGACTTGATAAGTCGTAAGAGTCGGACCACTGGTTTTACAGTATTGATGCTTCTGGCGAGAGGCGCTCCCAAATGGTACTGTAAGTGACTTTTTAAGTGCATGAACCAAAGAACTTGCTGTGACCCCTTTTTTGTTTGCGCGATGGTTTTTAACTAGTGCCCCCAAATAGTAAGCTACTGGGTAAATCGGAGATGGTTTGGTGCTTGCTTCTGCTTGATGTTCACTTTGGGCCTTCACGAGCATACTGCGCACTCCCATGAAATTGGGGCTTGGTGAAATCATGCCAAATCATGTGTTAAGACGCCCGTGTTAGTTTGAGAGTTAAGCATGAATTTTTGATCGTTACCTAAGGTCAGCACTATATCTGAAGCATCAACAAGCATTATATCTTCCTACAAGTATTGCCCCCGTTTCTTTGCTTAGTTGGTTTAGTTGACTAGGCGAATGTTGGGTTATTTTTGCTAGACGTGTGGAACTAGTTATATGGGTGAACATACAGGAACAAACATCACTGTGGGGTCGCCGCATATTTTTGCTATCAGTCATATATTTGTGCATTGAATATTCGATATCTCATGTGTATCTCATATGTCACATATGATTTGACTGTCCATATATATATATATATATATACATATACATCAAGTAATAGGATTATATATATATATGTGTATTTTTTTTATGTATGTATGCATGCATTGGTGTATTTGGATGTAGATATAATCATACATGGTATATTTTGACAAATATACCGCTACACATAATGTAGCTACAATTAGCTAGCTGTATGTTATATATATATATATTTATTCCACATATATATATATATTCCATATGGAAATTCATATTTACATACCATACTCTCTGTATTATACACACACATATATATATATATATATTCACATATATATTTATATATATACAGAGGTTCCAGTATTGCATTTGTGTATCAACCATATTTTGTATATGTATATTCAATATATACATATATATATATATATATCACTTTACATATATATATATAGTTATAACACTATACATATCAACCATATGCCCAGGCATCCCATCCCAGGTGGAGATGGCTCTGCAGGAGGCGGACGAGGCCAACGATGGCAGCGCTTCGCCCGCGGTGGTCACGGACTTCTCGGCGCGGCTCATCGAGCGCCCTGGACGACGGCGCGGTCAATGACTGGGTTCACCAACAAAAGGGTGATATCCATTTATAGTGGGTAAATAGTGATTTATAGGTGCTATAGATAGTGATTTATAGTGATTTATAGAGATTTATAGTGATTTATAGTGATTTATAGTGATTTATGGGTGGTATATAGTGATTTGTAGTGATTTATAGGTGGTATATAGGGGGTATATTTTAGGTACTATTGGTACTTGTTTATAGTGATATATATATATATATATCATATTTATATCCATTTATAGTGGTACTTTATAGTGAGTAATAAATAGTGATTTATAGGTGGTATAAATAGTGATTTTTAGTGATTTATAACGATTTATAGTGTTATATATATGGTATACATATGATACTCGTACATGTATATATATATATATTCAATATGGATCAATATGGTATAAATATGGTATAGTTAGTAATTACAGTGATACCACCTATTGTGGTTAAATATCACCATTAGTGATTATTAGTGATATGTTGGTTTAAATATCAGCAACTATAATGAGTAAAGGTGATTTAGTGAGTAATGATAGTGGTGATTTTTAATGGAAGGGTCAACAACTGGTTGACCCCATATAGGTTAATGGATAATAGTTAGGGTTTATAATGGTGTAGTGATGTATAGTAGGGATTTATACGTGAACTTCATCAATGATATATATATATATATACACAGCTACATTATAGAAAATAAGAGGTATTATACCCTAATTGCCGTTTATATAGGTTTAACACAGAATGGGGACATGTATGGAGTAATGGTATATTAATGTGATATTCATGAATTAAAGCGATGGTGGATAATGTGGGATAGATGGACCACAAAAATAGTGGTTAGTGGTTTAAACATGAAAAGATGGTGATTTATAGTTGAACAATAGGCGAGAGAGAGAGAGAGAGAGAGAGGGAGAGGAGAGAGGGAGAGAGAGAGAGAGAGAGAGAAAGAGAGAGAGAGAGAGGGGGGGAGAGGGGCAGAGGGGGAGGGAGAGAGAGTTGAACAATAGTTGTTTTGCCAGGAGTCAAGCAAAACGTGCTGCCCTTTCAATCCGTGCGCTCTTTAAGCAATTGGCACTCGTGGGCCATTTGCTGTGCATTTGATTTGGATGGTGTGCCTTTCTGGCGTCAACTCGGAGTGATCTTGAGCAAAGACTTAGCCAGGACATGTGTGAAATCAGCGATTTGCGCAGGCTGGTAGCGCATGAAATGCGTACCTCAAGGGTAAACTTTGACATGAGCATCAGCCTCGACGCAGGACTACGCGGTTCTCAGGATTGGACAAAAATAGAAGAGCATGATTCTTCTTTTTCATGATTATGTTGGTATATTACTGTGAGAGGTTGATTTGGACTTGGCGGTGTTTTTGTTTGGTGTATTGGAATTCGATGGGATTTTTGGGGGAATAGAATAGTAGGTTTTTGGGAGGACTCATTTGGGATGATTGAATTTTCCCAAAGAAGTCTTTGAGGAAGATAAGAAAATTTGGTTTGTTTGTTAAACCGGGCTACAATCTCAATACATCTCGATACTAGTCCATAGGTGATTTTTGTCGCAACTGCGCCTAGTTCAACTCAGGCGATGGAACTTCCAGGATAATTATTGTGTTAAGATATTCCATGTTTGGAACAATTGAAACTTTCAACCCACCAATCGGTTTTATGCGTTCTATAATTTCGTTTTGCTGGATTATAGCAACCATTAGTTGGTGCTAAGTCATCGAACTTGGAAAGTTCGAATAGTTGTTGAAGTCCCTGGTTTCGTTAGACTGCAATTATGTTCCTTGACTGGTTTTTGTTTGGAACATTTTTCCATATATTGGGAATGTCATCATCCCAACTGACGAACTTATGTTTTTCAGGGGGCTAGGGCTCAACCATCAACCAGTAGGGCTCAACCATCAACCAGTTTAGTTTTTGTTGGTCCAATTTTTTTGGTGTTTGAATCAACCATTCTTAATCATAATGAACCATTATCAACCATTATTAACCATGTTTACATCATCATCAATCATCAATTAACCAATCTTTTGGCTGGTGTCTGTAAATATTTTTTTGCTGGTGAAATCACCGAAATCACCAGATGCATCCCAGCGTTTGTTTCGCCTGTTTCGCCTGTTTTCACCCTTTTTCACGTTGATGTTATTTGATGTTTCAACTGGAGGACCAACAGATCCCATTGTTTTTTTTTGCTATGTCAGATACCTATATCAACCTACCGATTTCAGATCAGACTTTCAAAAGAATTCAAAGAAGTCATCCCAATCTCAGTTCATGTTTTTTTTTGTGAAGCGTAGGTTGCTGTGCCCGCCCACCGGCCTTTCGGATGAACTCACCGGACACGGCGGCCCAGGAAGTTGGCCAAGGATAACAAGAACAAACCCGGCGAAGGCCAGCAATCCATGGATTAGCACCACTCCCCCACCAAAAACCCCAAAAAAAAGGATGGATAAGTCTGAAGCTGTGGAACGAGTGACGCATTTATTAAATTTTATAGATCAGTGTTTGAATCTTTCTTGGGGGTTACGAACTTTCACAATTAATGTCAATTACTGTCGTATATAATTCATGGTAATTCATGGAAGGTAGACCACTTGACAAAACCGGTCGCCATAAGCAGGTCGCCGGTCGCCGGTCGCCATGCCTACTGCTGCAGGTTTAGACTCCGCTGCCGGCGAGTCGCCCGCGGTGCCGGTGGATCCCTTGTGCCCTGGCGCTTTGCTGGGGGTTTCCATGAAGTACCCAATAGCTGGATGGTTTGTAAGGGAAAATCCCCATATATAGTTCAATATGGATTCATCCTTTGAATCTACATGAACTAGATTTTTCTTTGTATATTAAATTTACATCTATAAGTTGATGAACAGAACTCCATTTTCATTAGGGTTTTGGATGGGTTATAAACCAGTAGATAAAGCAACTTATAACTGGGGGTAGCACCACACATATCCGGTGGTTAGGAGCCGTTCGGAGCTATGGGTGTTCGCCATTGATCACTGGGATTCGATGGAAAATCACGTTGTTGAGCGAACCCAAGATGGAGTTCCCGCCACTTGTGAAACGTGATGGCGCAACAAATCATTGGATGTTTTCTAGCCCAACATGAGGAAACACAGATTTTCTGGAGAGGGTGATGAAGAGAGGAGTGAGAGAACATGGGAATGTCATATGTTCAAGAACAGCAGGTGATGTTCTTCAAAAATCACTGTGGTGATTATCTTGTATGATTTGCCAAACGCATACGGTATTCAATGGTATTCATCAACAACAATCTGGCTTATTTGAATGTTTGAGCCCCCCTCAACAAAAACCTTTATAATAAGAATATATATATATATATATGTATATATGTATATATATATATATTCAAGGAATTGGGGATATAATCAGACAGACGCCCCAAGTGGGTATGAAAGATGCACCTGATAAAACTGTCCATCATGGGGGCCTCCTGCAGCAAAAATTCTTTGATTCGATGGTCCGGTTTTCTGCGTTAAAAAGCGCTCACATGGGAGTCCTGGGAGCTGTTGAAGCCATTTCCCATGTTTCTAGGGTTATGGCCAGTGCCGGAATTATAGAACGGAAGTTGAGGAGGACGAAGGTACGGTTATTTACCGTACCCTGTTGTTCTATAATTCTGTTTTCCTCGGAAGGTATGAAAAAAAAATGTATCTGATCTTCCTC
>Ga0126342_10006250_pt1 | contig 21074 bp, 14 predicted proteins | sample Cyp1metagenome_FD_92528 | JGI IMG/M metagenome (GOLD analysis project Ga0126342, IMG submission 92528) | Coral microbial communities from Lord Howe Island, Old Settlement Bay, Australia - Cyphastrea 1 metagenome | ecosystem: Host-associated > Invertebrates > Cnidaria > Coral ...
AGGCATACATAGGCATACATAGGCATACATAGGCATACATAGGCATACATAGGCATCATATGCAATCTCTATAATAACAATAACAATGTTCATGGTCATAACCCCTATTATTCATGGGTATATCCCAGTATAGCAAATGAAATCATATGGGCATGGGTCAGAACCCATTATTAGCATATTTAATTTAGGGGAATAAACATCTATTAACCAGCTTACCCGGTACCATCTGGGTCCCAAGTTTTTGAGTCATAACCACACAGTAATATAGACATCATGTAGATTCCCTATAACTTATGCTTATATTATAACCACTCATTATCATCCCATTCTCAACATCCAAATTCACACCTTTACATCTAAATTCACAATTTTCACATAGATAATTCACAAAATACATGGTCAATTTACCAAGTTACTAGGCCAAACCTGATAATAGCCTGGTTGGTGGTTTGGAACATTTTCTATTTTCCCATATATTGGGAATAATCATCCCAACTGACTAATATTTTTCAGAGGGTAGGTCAACCACCAACCAGATAACAATAATCACACTCACTCTTTTTCATGGTCATATCCCATTACCCAAGAGTCCCCAAAAAAAATGTACGGCTCACAACGGTCCCCAGCTTTTCCAAAGCCGCCAAACCTCCTCAGCCTCCGACCTTCAAGGTGCCCCCAGTGATGTTGTTTTATTTCCACGAATACTATAATAGATCTATCATTATTCATAGAAGTCAAGTGAGATAAAGTTCAAAACTCCTGTTGGTTGATGTTTAATTATAGGGCATTATACTATAGTCACTATAGTCTTTGTATATTTGGGATGAGAATCCGAAAAAAAAACGGGCATCTTCATTTACCAACCAGTATTTGGAATGAGGGATTTTGAACACTCAAGTGAAATCAACCACTGGTTGGTGGTTTGGAACCTTTTTTATTTTCCATAATATATGGGACAATCCTTCCCATTGACAAAAAAAATCAAGATTGTTAAAACCACCAACCAGACCATCTTCGCCAAGGATTTTGAACACCTGGTCCACCGAGGCAATACCAAGACCTTGCGCCAGATGTGGCGCCGCTTCGAAGGCTTCTGCGACTGGGCCGTGCCTTCCTCCAAAGTCTGCGAGGCGCAGCGGCGCAGCGGTGGGGTCCGAAATGGTGAGTTCACCAATGTTCACCATGAAAAATCGTGATTTCACACTGAAAAATGTGGATTTCACCATGAAAAATGGTGATTTTACCAGCTCAAATGGAGACTTCACCAGCTAAAATGGAGATATCATGGATATTTTTGCTGGGTATGTGACCAGTGATGTAAAAACATGTAAAAACTTCTTCGTGGTTTCAAACGAAAACCATATTCTACCATAGAAAATTGATGATTGGTTGAAATGACGATTGTTGGGATGGGAAAACTCTACCCCCTGGTTATTTAGCATAGTCCTGGAAGCCATGGCCTATTTAGTTCGGTGATTTATGATGATTGACCTATTTATAGCATGGTGATTTTCCATAAGCTACATTAAATTACCAGAGCGTATGTTTCTAAAAAATCTAGATTGTACACATAATTATCATGCTTGCTTTTTAATGACAATACATGTCGACTTATTTGCATGACGAACATCGATATAAAGGTGGTTGTCTCCGGAATTAAAACTTCAGGACGCCCCATTGCTCTGATTTTTGACTGGCTCCTCCCTATTCAAAGGTATAAAACGACATCCCAGCTGTTATCTTAATGGCCCATGTAGCTACAGAAGAGGTACCGTGATATCAGACCAGTTTGGGAGATGTATATGTCTGTTCTATTGGTCTTAGACCTTCCGTTAGGTACCAATTGGATCCAATTGGAAAACCTGACATGGAGCCCTTCCAATTTTACCAGCCTTGACTCCTGGGCTGCCCCTAGGTGCCCGAGTGCGTAAAGCCCATTGAATAAATCAATGAAACGATTGGGATGATGTCACTTGTGTTTGCTTTAAATTACCTGTACTGCTTCTAGATCAGAACGCCGTGATACATTGTGTGCACATATAGTATATATAATATATGCTTGTTTCCAGAATATCAAAGCTGGTTCCATAATATCATTCATGATTTGGAAAAAGCTCAAATGCTAGAAGTAAGTCATTGATGTTCTTGTGATTCTTGTTGGGAGATCTAAAGTGTTTCGGCAAAGTCTGATTGTTGATATCTTCACTATGGAAGTACATTTATCCAGATGGTTATACCAGTTATACCCCAAATTTCAGGAGTTTATTGTGATGGTTGTATGGTTTTTCTCAGTTTCAGATGGTATTTTTTTATCCAGATGGTTACTCCAAAAGAATCGGCTGGCTTTTCCCATGGTTTCCATGTCAGGTGAAGTTGAGTGGTCCGCATCAAGGCTTTATGGAGCACATGGAGCGCTATCGGTGTCCTGGCACCGGATGGGAGCACCAAGCACGCAAAATGGGATCCAGAACAGAGCTTGCGGAGATCATGGAGGGAAAAAATTGACTTGTAATATCTTGTAATTCAATCATGTCAAATCCCACTTAAAATCACATACTGTACCCTCTGGTAATTTAACAGAGCTATAGAAAATCACCATTTTTAATGGGAAAATCCACTATAAATGACCATTTTCAATAGCAAACTGTTAGTTTACCAGAGGGTAATTCAATTACACACATATTAACTGGTTGGTGGTTTGGAACATTTTTTGGGGGGGAATGGAATAATCATCCCAACTGACGAACTCACATTTTTCTGAGGGGTTGAAACCACCAACCACTTATTATATTAATTTATATTTACTTGATATATATATAATACATAATATACATTTGAAAAGTCAATAGTTCATATTCTCTGGTACTGTAGTGTAGTAGTTTGCTATGGAAAGTCACCAGGTTGAATAGATAAATCATGTGTAAATGGGAAATTCTCCATAACTATGTTAAACTGACCAAGAGTACTAAAAAAAACAAGTTTAATGAATATATCAATCTGCCGAACTACATACACCCTTAGACTGTCATTTGTAGGAAAAAGTGGTTTTCCAATTTTCCAACCCCCATTCATGGCAGGGTCGTAATGTTAGTTTTCTGGGGATTGGAAAAAGTCTTGTTAGCTGGTGAAACCGGAGGATCCTATCTTCAGACAAACTCAAATGCTGCAGTTTGAGCAAATGATGTTCATATTTGTTTTTGTCTGGTTCATTCAAAACTGTATGTATCATATGAAGTAGCTTCACAACTCAAAAATAAATGGCTGGTATATGTTCATTGTTTATCTGCCTCCATACTTGGGATGATGATGATCCCAAGTAGCAAAAACTCGGATCGCACAAGTGCACAGTTGGGGATCGTTGCAGATGGCTGTTGATACAAAGTGGTTTAAGTCAACCCTGGAAAATAGTCCCAAGGTGTCCCCCAGTTATGTTTGTTGGTTTTCAAGCCTTCTTTCTCTCTCTTTCTCTCTCTTTCTCTGACTATCTACCTACCTACCTACCTACCTATCTATCTATCTATCTATCTGTCTATCTGTCTATCTATCTATCTATCTATCTCTCTCTCTCTCTCGATCTGTCTGTCTGTCTATCTATCTGTCTATCTGTCTATCTGCAAGCTTTAAAACGCAGCAATTCTGCGAGACTTCAGTTTTTGAACTTGACAACATCAGAAACGCAGCAATTCTGCGAAAAACGCAGCAATTCTGCGAGACGTCCTCAGTTTTTGAACTTGACAACATCAAAAACGCAGCAATTCTGCGAAAAACGCAGCAATTCTGCGAGACGTCCTCAGTTTTTGAACTTGACAACATCAAAAACGCAGCAATTCTGCGAGACTGCCTCAATTCTTGAACTTGACAACGTCAAAAACGAAGCAATTCTGCGAGACTGCCTCAATTCTTGAACTTGACAACGTCAAAAACAAAGCAATTCTGCGAGACTTCCTCATTTTTTTGAGTTGACAACATCAAAAACGAAGCAATTCTGCGAGACTTCCTCATTTTTTTCGTTGACAACATCAAAAACGAAGCAAGTCTGCGAGACTTCCTCATTTTTTTCCGTTGACAACATCAAAAACGAAGCAATTCTGCGAGACTTCCTTCAAAAATGGAAAGTTGAGTGCAGAGCTGACGGCCTCGTACCGATGCGTTCAGCGATTTTTCGACTCCACCTGTCTAAACTACTGCGCCTGCCACGAAAAAGTGATGCCGGGCCATACGAAGTGTTGCACCTGTCACGCAAAATCATCTCAGCAAACCTGAAGATCTGATGCTCCAAAATGCAACCCTTCTCAGGAAATCAGCGCCCGGACCTCCTAACAGCTCTGATGAACATGTCTTTTGTACTGCGCCTGCCACGCAAATGCATCTTTGCAGACCCTCTTCAAATGTCCCACGCCTGACATCGTTTCTGGAAATGTTACAAAACCCTCACATTTTGCTCACTTTTGACAACGTGCACAATCCCTTGCGCCTGCCACGCAAAACGACATCTGAACGTCCAAAAGTGCTCCGAACCCCTCAGTGTTTTTGCACTTTTGACTTGAAAATGTGCTTTGCGCCACAACGGCGTGCACTTTTTCGACATCTCAACTTCCAAAAGTCGACATCTCAACTTCCAAAAGTGGTCCGAACGTGAGATGTCTTTAGCTTTTTTACTTGCACTTGTGCTTCGCGCCACAACGGCCTGCACTTTTTCGACATCTCAACGTCCAAAAGTGCTCAGAACGTGAGATGTTTTTAGCTTGTTCACTTGCAAATGTGCTTCGCGCCACAATGGCATGCAATTTTTCATCCATCATTTGGCCACATGGCTCCACACCCCCGCTTTAGCGAGCCTACTTTTCGACCCGCCGGAGCCACAAATCATTGGAAAAACACAGTGTTTTGCGACTTTCCTACCTTTTTGCGCACTTGGATCTTCTTTCTTCTGAGCCTTTCTCTTTTTTGATATTCTTTCTTCTTCTCTTCTCTTCTCTTCTCTGACTCTTCCCGTCTCTGTTTTTTATCTGTCCATATTGTCGGAAATTTGACTTCTAAACTTCCTTCGATCATGATATATCTGCCATAAACGTCCAAAAACGTCCGTCAGTCATTGGTGTTTCTTAAGTCATGGGGGTTCCCCAAGGCACCATGGGGGGACCCATCCTCAGGAACAGTCCTGTGATGCACCGAAGTGTACCTGACGCGTATAAGCCAATCATCTTTCAGGACACGCTTGTTGCAGGGAGGCCGGATAAATGTGAACTGGTTGGGTCGTTTTTCTTGACCAACAAGTTGGGTAATCAAACGAGTTAAAACAACACAAATATAAACCAATATGAAACAACATTGGCCAACTAAATTGAAGATTTACGGAGGAAAATTGGGGATCAAAGAGGGAAAAATCTGAGTAAACATCACGAATAACAATGGCCTTGTGGGCCAATGTCACCAAAGAGTATGGTTTCTAGGGAACCCCTCGAAAAATCACCTGTTTTCAGGCTTGCGAAACACCATACAGTTCAGCCCGATGGTTGGTGAACCATCAAACATACAAAACACAGAGCTTAAAGGTTTAAAGGAGTAAAAAATGGGATTCAGGCAACGGCACTTTGGATATAATAACCAAGAAAGATGGGGATTCCGAGCCATTCCTCATGCTTCAAGCCTTTTTTGAATGTGTGTTGGTAATCTATACCGAAGCACTACAAGCTCGGCCAACTTAGGGGAGCTGGGAACCATCCAGGAAAGATGAGTTGCTTTCCTTCTGATGTGTTTATTCGGATCTTATTTACATGCTTGGGATTGAGACCATTAATTTCTATGGCCGGTTTATGTCATTGCCTTGCTAATATAGAACGGGCTAACGCCCTGGTGCCGCCAACCCCCTTCTCAGCTGAAGGCCGGAGGGATTCTGAGGCAGGCGACGTCTTGCCTTCCTTTTTCCTTTTTTTGTTATTAGATGCAGTTGATTTCTGAAGTAAATCAAAGTTGATTTTAACCGAAGTCTGTTAAATCCAATTCTGAATTCCGTTTATTTCCTTTTTGTTTAACAACGCCGTGACGCGTGAGCGTCACGTGCGGGCCCACGCAAAGCAGGCATCGACACACGATCTCTTTACGAAAAGTTGCCTTAGACCAACAGAAGCATTTGCAGGTGGCGGCGGCCAAAAGGCAGAGGGCTTCCAGCAGCCCACAACCGGCGGTCCCGGCACGGATTGCAGAAGCCAAAATTGAACAAGGGGGGCAAAATTTAAAAAGCCAAAATTTAAAAAGAGAGCCCACCGGAAGCAGCACCGCACCCACGGACCCATGGTGCTCCCGGCCACACATGCCAGGCAAGGGTCGTCCCGCCTTGCCGGGTGGGCTGGCCAACTGTCCACGCCAAACTCGTTTGCAGGGTGATCAGGCAGACTTAGAGCGAGGAAGCGTCCGAGTAACTTAATACGTCCTGTTTGGACATCACCTTCCTTTTCGCCAGGGCTGTGGAACCTGGAGCAGCTAGTGCCTTCGACTCCAAACCCGCTGTTGCCCGAAAACGCCGCAGTGCTAGTGGAGCAGCTGGCGCGGGCCTGAGCCCGCCAGCCACAAAACCAGAGAGCGGCAGAGGCGACGCGCACCGACTTGCGCCAACCGAGGCCAAAGCGCTCAACTGGCTACCCCAGGTGCAAGCCTGGCTGGTACTGAAGCCAGTCCACCAGAGCCTCGACGCCCAAACTGCGGAGGCCGAGGAAACACACAGAAAGAAAAAGCAACAGACAGTCAACGCCCCGCCGTGCAGGCCACAAAAGCCGCAGAACGGGCGGAGAAGAAAGCACAGAAAAAGCGTGCTGAAGAAGAGAAGAAGGCCGAGGCTCGGCCCGCAGCAGAAACTGTCCTGTCGTGAACGCAGCCAGCCAGCGGATGGGGCGCCGCGGCAGGCAGAGAGGAAAAAGAAAGAGGAGGCACAGAAAGCCCGGAACAAAGGCGGCGCGAAAGGCGCCATTGGTCCTTTCTTTGTCCTTCGTTTTTTCTGGTGCCTTCCTTCCTTTTTCCTTTTTTTTCACGTGCTTGCATTTTTGTCCCACGTTCCTCTTTCCTTTCCTTTCTTGATCAAATTGTTCTCATCTAGTAATAACCTGGGTGATAACCTTAGCGATAGCCTAGCGATAACCTGTTGTTGTTGAAAAAGAGACCCTGGACGAGGGACATTTGATCCCAACAAGAACAATTGGCTCAACAAAAAAAGTGAACAGTTTCTCAACACTAGGCGGTCAGGTTGTTTTGAGACTAGGGGAGCCATAGCTACGAACGCTTCTTTTTTGAAACGATGATGTCCCATCTTCAGTTTCGCTCTGGAGCCGGGAAGCATAAGGTGTTTGACGCCATGGCTGAATCAAACTGGGACAAGGGCGAGGGGACCCTTTGTCATTTTCTTTGAATACTAATCTTATAACCATTGGGAACCGTTGATCTTCATCAATTACTGTCATTCTAGTTCGGAGTTGACATGTGCTTAGGTAGTTCCCCCGCATGATTTCAAACACAAAGACAACGAGCGCCCCTTGATCCATCCCCGGCAGTTTACAGGCCTTAATCCCACTAATTTGTGTTGAAGCCGATTTCGCTGCATTTTTTGCACTAGTTAAGTGCTGATTTGAACAAAACATTGTAAAGGGATAGGCCGATAGGCCCCCCGAAACTTAACGGATAACTTCTATTTTGTACCAAGCGTGAAAATTGATTTTGACGGCGGCTCACATTTTGACAAGTCAAGAACCTCTACAAGATCTTGATACCAGGACCTCACAGAGAACCTCACAAGAAGGGAGGATCTTACAAGAACAGTTCGCAAGAACCTCCTCAGAGCATCCTACAAGAGCTTTCATACAGGCACCTCTCGTACAGGGCATCCTCAAGATCTTCATTGCTTTGACGTCTTGGAGGATTTGACCAGGATCTCCGCAAGATCTTCTCACAAGGGAACTCTACAAGATACGTGGTTTAGATCTACATGCCAGGATCTGTAAGAGAATCCCACCAAGACCGTCATAGAACGAACTTCTAAAGTAATCTTACGTGATCTTTTACAAAGAAGCTCCCCAGAGCACCATACAAGAGCTTTCATACAAGCACCTCTCTTACAGGGCATCTTCAAGACCTGCATGCAAGAACCCCTTAGAAGATTTCACCGGAATCTTGTCAAGATCTTCTCACAAGGGCCTCTACAAGATGTGTGTGAAGAAACCGACATGAGCACCGTGCCACAACGAGAGCGATGCAACATGCAAAAAGTGACGAGCTGGTTCCGCGAGCAATATCAAAGTGAGCTCCGCCACAACGAAAGCAACAGTCTCAAAGTGAGGAGAGCGTTGCGCAAACACATGTTGGAAATTATATCAGAAAGTGCTGCGGGCACCAGGAAAAGTGGAAGTTGAAAATGCGAAAACCATCTTCTAAATACCTCAGTTTCAGCTTCTGTTTAGTCGAGATGTCTAAAGTGTTGTGCATCTGGTACGAAAAATGAACTCGAGGCATCCGAAGCACCGCACCTGCGACGCAACATGATGACCAAGCGCCAAATCCAAAAATGGTGACAATCTTACAAAATGAGCGTTTCGAGGAGCTGAACCCCAAGAAAAGAAAGATTTGGGCCCAGGCACCGCCCGAGGTTACCTGGGTGCCGCCCCGGCTAATGCCAAAGCCGGGGCCGGCGGATTCACAGCATTGATTTTCTGCAGACTAAACCTTCAACTGAATCCATTGACTATTTCATTGCCCACAACCGGCAGTCCTTGAATTGGGAGGAAATGTACTAGAGAAATCTAACGTCAAACTTTGATATTTGGAGGGTCAACTGTGTGGTTGCATTAGTTCTGGCTGGCAAATCCACCTAGCGATCCCCATCCTGACTGGCAAAATGTCCAATTGTGTCAAATTATATGATTGTGTGTGCATCACCATTGCTGCCATTGTTGGTGTTCAAGTCCAGATCTTCTGCTGTTTGCTAAATCATCATCTTTGTTCTTGGGAAAATAGGTTGGTTAAAGTTCGCTAATTTGCAGTGAAACGCAGTTGAAACTGGCCCAGTGCCCCCCCTAGATATTTGCGTCTTGCAGACCCATGGGTACGATCCCCATTTCATGGCCAACGTGTCGGAGGAATTGCTACCAAAGACAGAAAATTGAATGGTTTCATTTAATTAGAAAAAACAATTTTGAAGGACCCAGCTGGTACCCTGTTGCAATCTGTTGCAGATGGAACCGAATGTAGAATCGAATGTGCCCATTTGCCCACAACTCCCGACGTGGACTTCATCCCATTTGTCCCAGTCGCCTGCAAATCACCATGAACACATCCATTTATAGATGACATGCCTATGTTTTGTTCATCAGTTGTCAACCAGCCTAAACCCTCCAAGTACACATTAAACATCATAAAACTGAGTAACTTCAACGACGTTCGGGAGTATTTGGAGGGTCTAGGAGATGCTATTTTTCATCATTCCCGGAATTCGTTGCCGGAAAATCTACAGGAAAACCCTATGAACTAATGTTTTTTCTCGCAGAACCAACCATTTAAAGCTTATGTCTGGTCGGTTTCCCCATCATAATCCCGTTCGACCCAATATATTTTTTCATAGTAATCATATGAACCTCAAGGTGTTTATATAACCTAAAGTTAAAAACGAAACCATAGAACTCCGCATCCATAATCAGTAGCTCATCACCCATAAATCAGCCATAGTCCATTGATCAAAAAAAACAGGATACGTATGGATAAGTTCGAAGTCACTTAGAATTCCCCCTTTGGACTTTCCATATGTAACCTAAGTGACTATATGTTTGTCACAATATGCAATATTGATTTCCATATGTTTGTTTCCTAAGTCATATGGGTAGCCTCAGTCATCATCCATTTTATTCTTGGATTTTCCATGAAATCAACCATCGAGCTTGGGGTACCTCATTTATGGAAACCTCCATATGAATTACCCTCTGGTAAACTAACAGTTTGCTATTGAAAATGGCTATTCATAGTGGATTTACCCATTAAACATGGTGATTTTCCATAGTTTTTTGTATGTTTACCAGAGGGTAAATCCCATTAAACCACCATAAAATCACCATAAATCACCATTAATCACCATTGAAATAGTAATTACCCCTGATAACTGGGGAGAAATCGGGGCAAGTCTCCACCAACGAATCCTGGAGCTCCGCGAGGACGGCGTGCGGATCGCCTTTCCCCGTCCCACCAAGCGCATCAAGCCCCCCCACGGCGGCATGTTTTGGTGAGACGACTCCGGGGTCCAAGACACAGGTGATATATTGAAAAATGGCAAATTTCATGGGATATCACGGGGAAATTATATAGTTACATAGTGGAATATGAATGGAAATTACTCATTTTTGAGAAAAGCTTCAAGTGTTTTGTGTACATGGGTTAGTTCTACCTGACTCGATATCACATCGATTAAATCGGAATCCCCTTCTGGTTGGGTCATATGTGTTTGCGGTCTTTTTCAACCCACTCGGATGATGAACCAAATTGACGAACATATTTTTGGGTTTCAGCCAGCAAAAAAAGATGTTGCAAGAAGGAACAAGTTGGAATTTGACCAGGAAAGTTGTTTTTTTTCATTTTTGAACTGGTAGAACCTGGAAATGAATCACAGAAACTTGGGATTGACCTGACTTAAACCTAGTTGTAGGTCAGCTAAGTGTGGTTATTCCATGTAAAGTTTTTCCATGTACAGATGATATAGAAATGTGTTTTTCTATCTTTATCCAGTTTTTGCAATCATACATAAAAGCATTTGATTTTGTTGGTATTTGCAGCCGAATATGAAACAGACCATGTGGCCAACGGACGATACAAAACATGGATAATGAACCATTCCAACTTGGGGTTTATAGCTTGTGAACAGCCATACAATCCACCTGTTTCTTATATATATATATATATCTATATATTTAAATATATGTGTGTTTGGGGCTTAGATGGTACGATTGTGCACGACTTGATGCATATACTCACGATGAGTGATAGTCAATCTGTGTTTTTCATTGTGGAAAACATCAAACATGACCCTAGAACACCTTTAGTTTTGAGGGGTTATTCATGTTTTTTCAACCTTAACTATAGAAGAGAGAAACGACAAACACATATTAAAAGGATAATATACCAACACTATCAAAAAATAGGCGGTTTTGTCTATCTCAGCCTCTGCCCTCATGGGAGTCTCACCTCGGTTATTTGCTGTGGCTGGTGGTGTTCGGCATCATGGGTGATGAAAATTGTTTTGCAATATCTATAGGGAAAATTCAGGAATCACTAATTTGATCAGCAAATGCAGCAAATGTTTGAAATATTCGGAAAAAGAAACTGATGTGAAAGCTAAACATAGTTGCTCTGGTTCATATTGGGTCAAGACCAAAGAAGTTGGGAAAACAGGAGATGATGGAGAATAAATAAGGAAGAAGAAAGGTCTTTGATCACTGGAGTTTGGAGGGGATCTAGAGAACAAATCTGATCCTTTGATAAAAGCAGAAACCTCCTCTGAACGCTAGGGAAAATTGCCCATGTTTAAAACGATTTACCTCTTCCGGTGATTTTCCATAGCTATATATGTGATTTACCTACAGTATTCCAAATGGTGACGTGTGTGTGTGTGTGAAATTACCAGAGGGAATGAACGAAATGACTTTTCAAATTGTAGCTTTGCATTTTCTTACATGGTCCCAAATGATATGATTCCCCAGGTCCATTGAAACTTGATGACTTGGAGGAAAAGCTTTTTTTTCGGATGGTTATTACCCATAGGATCCATGTATGCTATATATGGGAGCATTTACCATCAATATACCCCAAATGTTAGCATATATACCATACACGGATCCTATGGGTTATGGGATAGTATGGGATAGTATGGGATAGTATGGGATAGTAGGGTTCTATAAAGGATATGCACGTTGCAAGGCATCAGACATGGGACCTCTAGTGGCATCGCCGAGTAATTCGTCTTCAGACTACTCGACTCACTGGCAATGGTAGCCGTGTGTTGAAAAAAAACAATTCTTGTCCAAAGGGCTAAATAACTGGCGAAACATCTTTGGGAAAAACCGGCTGTTGAATCTTGGAAAGATATGTTGAATCTGTAGGAACTCTATATTTACATCCAGTTGGTTTGTGAAAGCATGGACCGGACTGATGCCATGATGCTTTTGCGTAGAAACCTGTCCAATGCAATGTCGCTGTCTGACAGCGGAAAAGCGCCCGCCACATCTGCGACGGGGGATCTATTCGTATCAGACCTAAGGGAACTGCGAAATCTATTCATGTGGGCCCTGGCTGCCATAAACCTACCATGACTGGGGATGGTATCACGGTATCAATCCCCTAAAATCCATGGTGACAGGGGATGGTGACTGGTGACTTCCACGTTGGGCATTTGGGACTTCCCAAAGATAAGCATGTCCCGGATGATGCTGCCGAGAAGCACCACAGAAAACCAAATGCTTAAGTATTTTTTTGCCATCATTTTTATCCAGATACCCCCTGGTAAACGTTTACATAGCTATGGAAAATTACCACTTTTAAGAGGTAGATCAACTATAAATGGGCCATGTTCCATAGCTACGTTAAATCACCAGAGAGTATTTAGTTTATGTTCCTTTCTTAGGGCTCGGATGGAGTTTCAGTACTACGACGCGTATATAGCTTTAGCTCGAAGAGGTTTTGAGCTCACCGCATGAAAAGGAGTACCAGAAGCTACCAGAACTTGAATTTATGGCAGCTCATCAGCAGTTCCTGAGATGCAACAATCCTACTACAATGTCAACCCCAGATTAATAAACCACGGTTTCTTAATTGTGGGGGTACCGTGCTAAATAGTAACAATATGATACTTAAATGGACCCATTATTAAACCGTCGGGTTGACGGGCCGCCCGCGTGATGCCTCCGCCTGATGTCAAGGGGCATCGCGGATCGCAGATCGGGGTCATCGGTAAACCAAGGGGCACAAGACCTCGAGGATCCACTGACCCATTCCCCCAGATCTAGGTCAATCTTACATGGATACTTTAATCCTTTAGTCTTTTGGTATTAATGGGAATATCTACTAACCAGCAAAGAATTTAGTTTTTTACAGGGTATCTAAGATTGGCAATGAGATATGTAAACCCAAAAAAATCAGATGGTTAATTTATATAGTAAACCCAATAATTTGAATTACCATCACCTCCCAAACAGCTCACGTGGTTTAGTGTCGGGTTTACCACATTAGTGTTTTTTGGAGATGATGGCAACTTGTACATATCCGCTAGAAGTTAAACTTTTGGCAGAGCAACTGGGAACCAACCAGTTCAAAGATATCAGGAGAAATAGGAATTTCAGCTAGAACAACGAGGATTGAAGCAATGCCTAACATAAATCCTGCCAGTGGGGTTGAAAGACCACGTCCACTTGAAATGGGCAATAATAAGGTAGGAAACCAATAAAGGTGAGACGTTAAAGCAATATTAACAACCATTAATACGCGGTTTCTAAGCTAAAATGATACGGCATTCAAGCCATTTACATCAGGATTTATGTGTGAGGAATGAGGTTTCAAGCCTTCAGGTGGTGAACATGAGATAACATGAGTCTTTGTCGTGTAATCAGTAATCAACATTAAGCACGGCAGTGATACAAGTGGAGACACCTAAAATGGTTTATAACTTCACAAACTACTTAAAACTATAGTTAATGGTACAACTGGGAGCCACTATGTAATAATTCTCAATTTTCATCACTTCTATTTAATTACGTAATTCAATAGAAGTGATGAAAATTGACACTTAAAGAAAAAGCCTAGCACTGGGGCTTTAGCCAAGAAATACATGTGCAGAAACCACACATAGGGAGACACCTCAGCACCTCGCAGGGTCCGTGGATCCACGCGAGAAATCAAAAGCTGCACCAGTGGCGCCTTCTACCCATGACTTCTTTGGACCGGTCGCCTGGTTATACCAAAACCATGCTGACAACATCACTGGCAAGTAGACTGGCAGAGATGGGGATCATCCAGTTGTTGTCCATATCACTTTGTGGTTAAGTTATTGGTAGTTAGAGTAACTCCAAAAAGAGATCGTGTTACACTCCACTTAGATAGTGATAAATCACGTTTCTGCGTATCTTTTTGGGGTTACTAAAATAAGTTTTGAATTAGTTATGCACCTTAAGATCATTTGCTGCCTATATTGCCCTCTTAAATTTCGATGACAGGCTGAGGTGCTTCTTTTCCAACCCCAGGATTGGAACCAGAACTGGTGACTTAACTATCTAAAATGAGGTGATTTAAGCATCTAGAATGATGGATCATCTAAAATGATGATGTTTCTTGTCACCTAAATTGATGGTTAACAATCACGATGGTTAACAATCGGATGGTGATGAAAAACCATCTAATTTATGGTGATGAAACCTGATTTAACCAGCAGAAATTTGCTGATTCATGGGGATAAAGTCATGAATGGTGTCATCATTACCGATTTCCTGGGAAAATCATCAACATTTGGAGGATGGCTTGCAGCCAGAGGGTCAGCATCCCATGTGTTTTGTTGATGTTGATTCTTTGCTCATTTTCTCCTTGTCAATATGGTATACACATGTATACACAGTTATACTGTTATAAACCATCCCAATTTGCGGTTTATAGAGTTGGGTACACAACTATTTAAGATGATTTCTATGTTGGCCCCCCTTTTTTGTGGTTGATACTCTAATTAGGGATGCCTGATTCGCGTGAATGCATAATCTGCGCCAACCCTGAATGGAAAATGTCGGATTCGTTGTCCATGCGCATAATCTGCTTACAACAAATCAATGCAGGGTATCCAAGTTTGGCCAGTTTATCCTACCCTCTGGTAAACTAACATAACTATGGAAAATCACCATTTTTAATGGGTAAATCAACTATTTCTTGCCATTTATTTTTTTCGTTGGCAAAAAACGACCGCCGGGCTGTACAGTTTCCGGCCGCAGCGCGTTGCGCTTTGAGCAACGCGTTGTGGGGCGATGACGTGGCGAGCATGGCGTGTCCGTCGCTGGTGCTTTTGTGCAGGGGCGAGCAGATGCCTATGATGCGATCGGGTGTTGCAACTGCCGGCTTTCCCATTCGCAACCACAATACCGTCAACCCCGGATTAATAAACTAGGGTTTATTAGTTTGGGGGGTATTCCCCCAATAGTCATGATTTGATACTTACATGGTACCTTCCCAATTAAACAGCCTAGGGGTTTATCATTTAATCCAAGGTTGACATTATGGGCAATTCTCATTTGGATTTGTTTGGCTGAATTATAATCTAAGTACAATCTTAACACGGGGCTGGTATGGATGGGATATCGGAATGTCCATTCCATTTTCTATTTGGCTTATGAATGTTACTCGTATACAAAATACCAACTCTTTTATGATATGTCACGATTCATGATATTTTATTTAGGGATATACTAGTGATATGCTACAACCAACAGTAGCGGAATGTAGGAACGTCACCAGCAACCACTGCAACAATAAACACTGTTCTGAATATCGGCAATAAATCAAATTTGCTATATAAATGTATATTATACTATATACTCATATATAGTATGTATACAATATACATATATCAGCAACTAAAAATTAGGGATATAAACCTTAAACCAACCATCATGGGGAGCGTAGATCACCAATCAGATTGGTTCATAAATATACCTGCAAGATCCAGCTTTGAAAAAATTCTACAGAGATTAACCAACCAACAATATTCGAAGTGCAGGTAAATTTAAGATATTACTCTACAGGTACCAATTCTCAGATATTACTCATAATTCGAAGATTTACCCACCAATGGGAATGTGAGCAGCAGGAATCCATAACTGCACCAGTAAATGGGGAACTCAGAAAAGTTTGGTCCAGTGTCAATGGATGATTTCTAGAATATCCCAGAATTAGTGCAATTCAAAATCCCTTTCAGTAAATGAGATCCTTGAGAAGAACAGAATAACGCGTTACTGTTGAATGAAGCAAGGCAAAAGTTCGTCTCAGAATGATCTTCTTAACGGGGTCTAACAACGTGGTCGACATTGTTCCATTATATAAACAATATTATAGTTACCCTCTGGTTATTCGACATAGCCATGGAAAATGGTCCATTTATAGATGGTTCACCTATTAAAAATGGTGATTTTCCATGGCTATGTTAGTCATAACCAGATGGTAATCATTAGTTCTTCTGAAGACAAGTGGCAGCTTGTGGTGGTCTTTAAAAGCAGCATACCAGGTGTGAAAACCACCTGGCGGAACTGAATTTCAGATCTGGGGTACCTGGTATCTGCGTGGGTCCAGCACGAAGTTCGCAATACCATCAATGGCCATGACTCAGGAACCGATTCATTGGAGCTACCTACCATCTAGTTATTTAACATAGCCATAGAAAATCCTTTATAAATGGAGGTTTTAATGGGAAAATTCACTATAAATGGGCCATTTTCCATGGCTATGTTAAATAACCAGAGGGTACCATTTTTTTAAGGCCTATATATAAGGCCTAAATTTCAGGGAATATCTCCAGAAAAGCACAATTCATATGGCCAGAAATATGGTAAACACGTACCTCCACAAGGTGGTGCCCCCCAGTTATAAGTTGGTTTATAAACCCCATTAACTATAGTTATATCTGCCATAAACCATAGTGAAATGGGAGTTATTTGCACCAACTTAGCTAACGAACTGGGGCACCACCTTGCATGTATTGGATCCTGGAGATCTCCCATTGATTACCACAGCCAGAAATGACCGTCAACGGTCAACGCAACGGGGCTGATCGCTGGTTACAATATACAGTTCGAATCCGAACTTTTTTCGCCAAGTCGCCAATTTCCGAGTGTTGTTTCTATGGGTAAATCCACTATATATCTGAGTGGTTAATGATGGTTAGTGATGGTTAGTTACCCTTTGGTAAACTAACAAGGTCGTGAAGTGGAAAGATCCACCATTTTCTAGCTGGGTAAATCCACTATTTCTATGCCGAGTGTTGTTTGTACAAAGTGGTGCCCCAGTTCGTTAGCTAAGTTGGTTAGTAAGTCCAATAACTATGGTTTATGGATGTTTATGGTAGATATATATAACTATAGTTAATGGGGTTTATAAACCAACTTATAACTGGGGGGCACCATCCTGTATGGGCCGTTTTCCAGTTCGCAAACTGTTCGCCAATTTTTATTTTCCTAAGCCAAATTTTTCTTTTCCCAAGTATGATTTTCCCAAAGATTATTTTCCCAAGTATCAACGAACTATGGATATAGCCATGATATACCCGTTGGTAATCATCCATTAGTATATCCACTTAATATAATGTCAACCCTGGATTAATATGGAATGGACATTCCGATATCCCATCCATACAGCCCCGTTAAGACTGTACTTAGATTATAATTCAGCCGAACAAATCCAAATGAGAATTGCCCATAATGTCAACCCTGGATTAATAAACCCCAAACGGCTGTTTAATTGGGAAGGTACCATTTAAGCCATTTAAGTATCAAATCATGACTATTGGCGGAATACCCCCCTAATTAATATAATTACCATGGTTTATTAATCCGGGGTTGACATTAAAGTTTAAGCTGTTTTTGCTTTCGAAAGGCCAATCTGTTCATGTCTCACAGGCTAACTCCGCGGCATTTTTTCGGGAGTGGATGGAAAATCCTGGAACTCAATGGAGGTTTAAACCATGGAAAAGCCAGAGGAAAAGCATGGGAAAGGCCATAGGAAAACCATGGGAAAGCCTCTATAAATGGACATTGAGTTTGTTGGTAACATCATCATACTCAATTTTGGATGATTTTCCGGCAATGTTTGATTACCGTTTTCCCATGGACCTATGATGTTCCATCTGAATCATAGAGACATGTCGTTAAAGGAAGTAGCACCAATCCATACTCGAGATCTGTACCCTTTAAGGTAAACTCACATTGTCATGGAAGCGATGGCCCATTTATAGAAGATTTACCTATTAAAATGATGTAAAATGGAGATGTTCAAAAGTTATGTTAGTTTACCAGAGGGTAGAGCATGCTTCACCAGATGCTGTTTTGTTCTATCATTTTGTTGGCAGAGATTTGCCACCAAGTATAATTACCCAGTCAAGTAGTCTAATTACTTGGTAACCGGTTTGCAGTCCGTTAATATGCAATATAACCCATATACCACCACCACCACCAGGCATAAATAGTAATCTTACTGGGAAAGACTCTGATTGTAGGAATCCAGTCATGATTCTGCGTACACCCTCAAATAGAGCATTTGTAGACCGAACAACATTCAGATTCTCGACTTTCAAAGCGACTCGAAAAGCAGACGTACAGAGCTGCTTTAGTAGTTCTGCGGCGATGGAGGAGGAGCACAGAGCAAAAGCTGCCCAGGCATTTCCAAGAAGAATTTGCAAGTTGCTAGGTTCTATTCTCTTGCATCGTCCTACAGCATCTTTCTTTATTTATCCAAATATCATCCTCTTTTGTCTTATACTGATACTGATTTACACAATCTTTTGTGGGGTACTCCCTGGATTCCATTGGAATATCATGACTTTCCTTTCAAAGTTGTCCATTGTTGATCAACGCCTTCTTGGCCTGTTTGGAGGATCATCCCACTTTGTAACTGGTTGACAAGCCTGGTTAGTAAGGACCCAAAAAGTGGGGCTGTCCCATTAGCGAGACCCACACACGCCATCCAGTTACTACGTGGGCTGATCTTCGAAGTATATCATCATCATGTAGAACTTCTATATCATCCAAGCAGAGCTTCAGTAGTATCATCATCATCATCATCATCATCATAAACCAACTATATCACTGGTTGGTGGTTTCCAACATTTTTTATTTTCCATAATATATGGGATAATCCTTCCCACTGACTAATATTTTTTAAGATGGTTAAAACCACCAACCAGATCATACATTACTTCTCGGTAATCTTTAATCGGTAATCTTCACCAAGGTCGCGAATGCAGCAAGAGGTGGAAGGAAGTCTGAAGAATTTGGGGGTTCTTTGGCAAAGTTAGGCGACGAAGTGTGGGAAACACCGTGGGGTTTGTGGGCTTCGTGAAAACAGGTGAGAACTGATTAAGCCATGGTGGGTCTATAATCAGCAGTTATGATTTCGAATGGATGTTTTTTCACCAACGGAATAACCCTAGGGTGATAATATCCCATTAGAGAAAACTTTATTTGCTTACTCATAACTCCTAACCAAGTCAGAAATGGAATGACCCTAGGTCCAGTTGGCGGACTTAAAATTCAACGATATTCATCGTCGATTTTGGGGCTCACAAGGGTTGTCCGTCATGCATGGGAATGGTACCCACAGATTCTGAGAGCTGGCCATATGTATTACATGAGGGTACACAATACGGTGGAAATTTCAAGGGACCGGGGTGCACAATAGTGTGGAATAAACAAAATGATAGATTTCAATTGATTTCAATTTACTTTCAATTTACTTTGAATTGCTTTCAATTTACTTTCAATTGATTTCAATTTACTTTCAGTTTACTTTCCACTGATTTTATTTATTTCAATTTAATTACTTTCAATTGATGTCAAATTACTTTCAATTAATTTCAATTTACTTTGAATTGATTTCAATTGATGTCACTTTACGTTCAATTAATTTTCAATTGATTTCAATTTACTTTCAATTGATTTCAATTTACTTTGAATTGATTTCGATTTACTTTCAATTTACTTTGAATTGCTTTCAACTTACTTTCAATTGATTTCAATTTAATTACTTCCAATTGATTTCAATTTACTTTCAGTTTACTTTCAACTGATTTTAATTTATTTCAATTTAATTACTTTCAATTGATGTCAAATTACTTTCAATTGCTTTCAATTTACTTTGAATTGATTTCCATTGATTTCACTTTACGTTCAATTAATTTTCAAATACCTTGAAAATCCCACAGGAATCCAATAGATACCATAGAAATCCCATAGGAATCCAATGGAAATCCCATAGGAATCCCATAGAAAGACCATCGACATCCCAGAAATCCAATAGTAGTCCCAAAGAAATATCATAGAAATACCATGGAAATCCCATAGGAATCACACAGAAATCCTATAGAAAGATCATAGAAATAACATGGAATAGCATAGGAACCACAAAGAAATCCCATGAGAATTCCAATAATAATCCCACAGAAATATCATAGAAACATCATGGAAATACCTTGGAAATCCCAGAGGAATCCAATAGAAATTCCACAGGAATCCAATAGAAACCCCATAGAAATATCATAGAAACATCATAGAAATACCACAGAAATCCCATAGGAATCCAATGGAAATCCCATAAGAATACCATAGAACTCCCATAGCATCCCTTCAGAAATCCCATAAAAATCATCCAGAAATATCATAGAAACATCATGGAAACCCCATAGGAATTCCATAGAAATCCAATAGTAATACCATAGAAATACCATAAAAGAAAAAAACTTTAGCAAATGAAAAGGTAAAGGGATTGTTTGAAAAAAAAATCACCCCAGGAAGCAGCTGGACACAATAGTGAACTCCCCAAACAAACATACTATTGTGGATCAGGGTTGCTCATGGACTACCCCCTTGAAAAATTGTTTGAGTTATGTTTTTTAGTTGGGTTTTAATTAAGTATCATATATTTTGTGAAATTGATCATTTCTGAGAATTTCAAATGAAAGAAACTAATTAAGAAAGTAAATACCATAAAAGAAAAAGGCTTTAGCAAAGGAAAAGGTAAAGGGAATGTTTGGAAAAAAAACACCCCAGGAAGCATCTGGACACAATAGTGAACCCCCCAAACAAACCATACTATTGTGGATCATGGCTGCTCATGGACTACCCCCTTGAAAAATTGTTTGGGTGATGCTTTTTTTTCCCACCTGCCAGGTGAGGGTTGTTGGATTTTATCAGAGCTGCTGTCCTCCTCCTCCTCCTCCGCCTCCTCCTCCAGTTTCTCCTCGACCATGTCTGCATCAACTTCCACCTCCACTTCCGCCTTGCCAACTCTTCGCCAAGCTCTTCGCCAACTTCCGG
>Ga0126342_10006251_pt1 | contig 21073 bp, 18 predicted proteins | sample Cyp1metagenome_FD_92528 | JGI IMG/M metagenome (GOLD analysis project Ga0126342, IMG submission 92528) | Coral microbial communities from Lord Howe Island, Old Settlement Bay, Australia - Cyphastrea 1 metagenome | ecosystem: Host-associated > Invertebrates > Cnidaria > Coral ...
CCAATGACCCAATGACCCAATGACCAAAAATCACAAAGATGTGTTATGTTTTATCTGTTCTAATATATTTTGATCACCCCTTCATAAGAGTGCTTGAAAGCATGGGTGATGACCGATTCTGCTTTCGAAAAAAAAAAAACTAAATCAGGTTTTGCTGGGACAACCAGCCCCGCAAACAGTTGGTTTGATCCATGGTGTTTTAAAACGCCGTGGCTTGCTTGGATGGATATTCTAATGCGATGTTTTTTTAATGATTCAATTCCATTCTCGTCCCATTCTCACTGACTCATACCCCACTAGTTTGTTGGCTCTCCATTTACCCCATTGGATTTTCAATGAAAACCCCTCCACCGGAATCATGGTTCTTCATTTGGGGATCAAAATCAGTGAACAAACCAAATAAAAATACATAAAATGCCAGGGTAAAATCTGAGTTCCCCGTGAATTTTCCCAGATTTTCCCAGCCATCTTGGCCGCCAAAAAGGTGTTGAGCCGCTCAGAACAGCTGATGCAGCTGCTCTCGGAGGCCTCCCACCGCGCCGGCGCCTCCACCAAGGGCCCCTTGGTGCGGTTTCGGTGGGAGGTTTGGCAATTTGTTTGAGAAATTGTCTTTGGTAAAATCTGTGGTCAAAAACGGTAGAGTGGTTCTATAACAGTTTTTCATTCATGACCGAATTGATGAATTATAGTTGAATTGGGGTTCTAGTGAAAGTTGATTTATGTTGATTTGGAATGTGGGAAACCCAATGCCAGAAATCATCCCAGTCAGAGGGGTATACCCAATGCCAGAAACGTCCATTGGGGATTGTTGATGATTGGGTTTACTACATTATAAACCCCAAATAATCCATTCACCTCATTATCCATTATCCATTGTTGATAAATGAGATAATGGATAGAATAAACCAATGGACCATGGATAATGGTGTAACTAAAGGATTAAGAATTCATGAGATTTCCCAGGTAGCAAGGGAACTGAAAAACGTTTCAATGGAGAGCTGATGGAAAATTCCCATCAACCACCAACTATCATGTAAAAAAAACAGCTTACCACGGAAATATGCTGGGTTAAATCCATAATTAATATGTATGAGCAACGTCATTGTTGAGTATACAATACATATCTGCTATGTAAACCATAAATTCCATAAATGTGAATGTCATTACATTAGGATACAACTATACATGGGAAGGCCTGGGCCCACATTACTGAGGATAATAGCGGTTGATCACATTCTTATAGTTTTTTTTTCGATATGTATAATGGTTATAGCATATAAAAAAATGTTTACCCCACCCACATTTAGCCCACATTGGATCATATGGTATTATAGTTAGATGGCGTTAATCCTATCACAATGACGACTTAATTCCAATAATGAATATATTAATGGGATATTGGTATGATTTGTTTAAGATATCTATATATATATATTATATACAAAGATACCCCTTAGATATGGGAGAGTGAACTCCTGGATTCACCACAAAAAAAAACCAACCAACCAAAAAAAACGACCCTAAAATGTCGGCCCAAAGAGTTGGTGCCAAGCATCGCTGGGTTCCTCAACAACAATGGGAGATGGTTAATCACAATGAACTAACAGTTTACCCTCTGGTAAACGTTAACAAAAAACTGTGGAAAGATCCACCATTTTTTATGGTAAAACTCACTATTTCAATGGTCATTTTCAATAGCTATGTTAAATTACCAGAGGGTATCCCCCATTAATTCATTGTTGAATCACAATATTATGGGTAGCAATTTAAAAAAAATAATTAGTTGATGAATGGGATTCCTCCCAATCGTTCACCCTCTGGAAAGCTTGGTGAAAAGGGTTAGATATGAATAATTGACTCTTGTTTAGGATGTTTCAAATCTTCCTCGATGCAAGATGGAACCTGAAAGATGGCGTCAAGAGGGAATGCTTGGCTATGTTTTTTTTTTAATCACTAAAAATTGGAATTATAAACTTACAGTTTGTGAGGTACTCGGCGTATCCAACTGAAGCTAAGGTTTCATTGTAGAGTGAGTCCGGAACATGGGTTGATGGTGAAGAATGGGTTTATCAAGAAGATTTAACGTCGATTCCGAGCTCACCATGGGATTTTAAACTTAGCAACTATGGACGTTGCAAGGGAGATGGAATTGGGATCCAAGTGAAAGCAAACCACACAAATCAACAGCATCTGAAATCGAGAATGGCCATGACCCCACCCTCTCCCAGAGCCCCCTAGGCCTCTTGGTAGACATTGCCACTCGGCAGAAGACGCTGATCCTACGATTCTCCAAGGAGCCCTTTCCAGTGGACCGTCGGTTGATGGTACGTATCGATAGGTACAGTAGTTACACGTCGTCCAAAACATATTTGGATGTATATCATGTATATCTACTAGCAAAGCTGCAGCATAGTCATAGTGTTACAAAGCGAACCTGCGGCAAACCTTCACCAGGAGGTCCTGTTGATCAGCCTGGGATATGCCGTCTCCAGCACCAGGTGTCGCCCTATACGGTGGGTTTGAGAGTTGAACCGGTGGATTTGAGTGCAGCGTTGGTGTCCTGTCAAAACTCTGGGTCAACCATTCCGGATGGTTCCCAATAAACATAAATTTGGAGAGTTGAGGATATGACCTGTTTTTTGCGGATAGAGATAATTATGATAATTACATTACATATTGTCATCATGTTGTCATGTGTTCATCAAATCTGAGACTATCTCCCAATCATCCCTGATGACATCATTGTGACATCCCGAGACCAAAATCAGCATTCCATGATTCAATTCCACCATATCCATATATTGCTTGTATTCATAGTATTCATAGATTCAAGATATTCATGATAGTCCATCATTGAGTATATACATAATGTTATATCATGATTTGAAAAATGGTATATTTTCCCATATTAATGACCATATCATGGTATTTTCCCATATTAATCATGGTATTGTCCCAAAATTAATGACCATGGCGATTCACCGCTTCAGGTCAGTTCTGGGAGAAGTGGCGGATCTCTTTGAGGCGTCACAGGCAGAAACCCAGGTTTGTGGTCCATGGTTTGTCACAGATCTGACCATAAAGATGATATATGCTATAGACCATTTATAAAGATATGGTATAAATATGGATAACATAGGTTGATAAAACATGATATATTGTTATACCATGTTATACCACAAAAATCAACCTATGGTATACCAATAATTCAGAGATTGGTTAATTTATGTTTCACTGAGTTTTACTTCCAAAAGATTGGGTTTCGTCGTTCGCTCTACATGGAAATAGAACAACAAAACACCGGGTTTTGTCGGTGGCACCAAAACTCTGCTGGTGTCGACCACACAGGAGGCCATCATCTTTGGCGTGGACAGTGTGGGATTGCCTAAACTGGATAAGCAGCTTGGTTGAAATTTGTTGATGGAAGAGCCCAAGAAATTCCGGAGAAAGTCGCCAAAGTCGCCAAAGGGGCCTTGGACAGGGACAGATTCGACAGTGACTTGGTCCAACTCCATTTCCGCCACTTTTGCTGTTCGGATTTCAAAGGTCAGGTGGCTGAATCGTTTCTTTGATCATTTCAAACGTCAATGTCATTTGTCAGGCAAGATGTAAAACCCACCATGATTTTGACCGAATGCTCTCTATTTCTCATTCTGTGGCATCCCCTTGTCTTTTTGACAAGAAATCGTCAGGTTTCATCAGTTCAATTCCCCATCCACAATGGATAGATGGTCAACTGCCCGTGGATTTCGCCAGGATGTGCACAATGCGACAGATGAGAGATGTAACCTTCTACTCGATGCAGGTGATGCCCATGGCAACTCGGACCATTGACCACTAAGTTCCAGGTACATCCGCACTTGTTTCAGATCTCCCCAATGGATGGGATGATGTTCAGCTTTGTAGCTTTAAGAGATTCAAAGAAGCTTATGATTGCCATTTTATCCATTATACATATGCAACATATGTAAGTGTATATATATATAATACATATGTTGTTCGTCTATATTTGATACTTGGTTGGGTGAACCCATCACTTCCCCAAGGTCCGCGAGGTGGCGAACGCCGAGAGCAACTCCCAAAGCCGCGCCACGGCGTCGTCCACCGCGGCGCCGCTGGCAGCGCTGACGGAGGAGTTCTTCGACGCCATGCACCTCGCGGAGCAGCTGCTGGAGAACTCCACGGCCAGCTGCGCGGAAAGCACGACCACTAAAGGTGCAATTTGGGGAAAGAAAGAATTGAGGATGCGTTTGTTATTTATATTTATATGGCACAAATGGATACATATACATTTATCTATATATATATATATGTGCATAATGATGGTCATGTATTGTAGTACTTGTATCAAGAATGATTTTGCATGATTTTTGGTTTGATACAATGAATATTTGATGATTATAAAGCAAAATTATCAATTCGATTGTCATGATGTCACGGGAGGATCTACATCAACCCGAAAGGAGGTGATTTTGTGAAACAACTTGGGTTTGATTTAGCAAGGATGCAAACCAGTGGGGGATTGAGTACAGCAGCTACAACAGATGGGCTGTTGCTGAGGGGTTTTCATGCTTATATAGTGATTATAGCAGATGGGGAGATTCATCACCGTTGTGTTGACCCAACAACTGAGGTATTTGTAGGCTCAGGCACCGCCGTTCGCCCGAACTCTAAACTGTCCCGACGTACACCTGGTCCGAACTTAATCCACATGTCCAATGATTGCAAAATCTTCAATAAGGGATCAAACCTGAGCGAGTCATGCCATTGTTCGTTCTATGTGGAGGAAATGTGGAGGAAAGCGAGATTGCGTAAAAATTGCAAAAAATAACTTTGGAAAATGCATGTTCGAAGACCCTTACAGCACTCTCAAGTCGCAAAGCCTTTTTCGATCACGCCCACTATATCAAGATATGTTGGGACTGTCATTTTGTATGGGAAATACATGGAAATACCATGATTTTGGCCCTTCGTGCTCCATTGCATTCATTGCATTCCGGCGCAAAGATCCCAATTTTTTTACTCACCGAGGTGGCCTGGGAAGCAAAAAAATTGCCACACATCCTCCATCAAAATAGAAGAAACATGTTCAAAATATGAAGAACTGGTTCACAGATGGTTTGGAATTCCAACCAAAACAACATAAAACAACCAAAAGATGGTTTGAAATTGTTCAAATTTGGAAGATGAAGCAAAAATGAAAGATTTCACGTTCCAAAAGTTGATTTTGGCAGGGACTGGCACAAAAATAAAAGACTCGAAATATTGGATCCCAGCCAACAATGAATGAGTATGAATGAGCCATAATGAGCGATTTTTGCCCATCCAAAATGGAGATGCAGATCCAAATAGAATGTGGATCCACCAACAACTGGGGGATATGGAATTTCAGCTTGTTGAACGCGCGAATTTCCAGGGTAAAAGTTGGAGACGTTTGCATGGGTGGGCGATCAAAATTGATGACTTGGAAACATAGGCCGGCCATAGCAGACCATGTCAGTATTGGGGATACCCAATCATTCTGACGTACTTCACACATGTCAAATTTGCGACTGAAAAACTCCTTGGTTTTGGGCAGCTCGAAATCTGGTTGAAGCATGCGCAGCTAAGGCGTAATCTCACCCACAAAGGGAAGAGATCAGAAACTTCCCAACAGATGAGAAAACAAGATAGACAAGGACATGTCACGCATGTCATGTCGTGGCTATCTCTCAAAATTGGGCCAAGTGGCGAAGTGGCCGTTCCTGTTCCCAGGCGAGTGGAAGGCCCTACTAATTGCCAGTGCAGGGGTGCGATGTCGATGTGAGATGGGTTTCCTCTTCTTCATGCAGGTCGTTTCTCGATGTCACCATGGGGAAACCGGGCCATAAATTGGGGGACTGCCAAACATGATGAAATGATGAGCACCAGCAAATCTTGTTTGTTAAAGGTCGAAACTCGGGGTTCGGCGGTTCAGCCCCACATGACGCACCAGGAGATATTGGAGTGTCTATCATCTACAAAAATTGGTTTCAACTAAGTAATGATGGATAGGTGCAGCATGATGATCAGTTGATCCGGGTCATTTATCACGACCTGAAACGGACTTACCACAAGTGATGGTGAAGTTGTTTGGGGCTCCGAAAGTCCAAGGTCGTTGAAGCTCCGTATAGGACATGGTTGGAAAGCAATGGTTGGAAAAAGGGAAGCTAGAATGTCCCTAATAGGATTATGTGAGCTATTGGGCACCCAAAGCGTTTGATCTTGTCAGACCAAAATCGAGTTTCCCAAATTGTGGTTCTGTATCTGATGGCTCCATGCACATGTTGCTCAAATCTCCCCATGCATCCTCATGTTAGCATGTTGGTACCAGTGGGTTTTGACACATATCCCCATGCAAGTGCTTGCAAATCACCAGAATCCACCAAAATCGTACTCATCCAAAATCCATGATAAAACATATCCTCGTCAAAGCGCATTTTTTGAGGGGTTCACCACCCCGTGGCAGACGTCGTCCGTCGGATGTCGGTCATCCCCTCGCTAAGATCAATGGAGTGGAAGTGGATGCGAGTCGCTCGGAGATCCAACGGAGGATTTGGGCATTTGGGGTGTTTTCAAAACATCTCTCTACACATCTCTCTACACATCTTAAAGCCTATAACATCTTAAATACCACTGATGTAACTGATGTTGGTCCCATCCCAGGATCGCACCAACGTTTTTTTTTTCAGGGGTCCATTTTGGAGAACTCTTCAGTGTTTCACGCTGAGGATGATCCATGGGAACCCCTGCGATCTGATCATTTAACTACTGTAATTATTAACCATTATCACCATATCTAGTCACTATGATGAACATATGAATCGAAAAATACTCGTTGAAAAGTGTTCATCATGTCTTGAATTTATCCATCTATCAACATATGTTCTCATTTCCATTCACATCAACATCAACATCCATCCAACATTCACTAAACATCCATTAGACATCCATGTTTCATCCGTGGGAACATGAACAAACAGGCCATGTCTTGAGGCAAAGTGAAGCTCACGGTGCAGATCTCCTCAGAACACGACGAGCTGAGAAAACTGGTGCAGGGCAGCCCCTTGGTCATCAGACATTTTCGTCAAAAAGTGAGGAAAACCATGGGAAAATGGTGATTTAACCACTATAAATGTTGATTTTATGGTGGTTTAATAGTGATCTTCCACAAAAATACCCCCTGGTAAACAAACATAGCTATTGAAAATCGCCATTTATAGTTGATTTACCCATTAAAAATGGTGATTTTACATAGCTATGTTAGTTTGCCAGAGGGTAACTGTTCAAAATGACTTGGATGAACATGTTCCACTAAAATTGGGTTAAATGATAATGATGAAAACTGACACAAAAATTGGGGGTTATCCAAATGGTGACGGGAGAATAGAACTTACTATAATTTACCCAAATCGAATCGTTGTTGAAAATGGGTGAAATGGGTGAAGCTCTTGAGACTGCAAGTGTTGGATAAAAGGGGAATAGCAGATAGATCAAACCTCCGCAATTGATGATTGCATATATCTGATTATATCTGAATACCTGATTAACATTGATTAACATGATTAACATGATTAACTTGACTTGACATTTGATCACCATTCTGGGACTTTCTTACCATATCCCATGATTACATCCCCAGTCAGATGGGCCAGCTGAACTGCTTTGACTTCACCGGCCATAGAACTGGGCGCCTCTGAACTGGGAAAAACACTGAGCCTCAGGATTTTTGTGGAAAACCTTAATGGATGTTAATGGATGTTAATGGATGTTAATGGATGTTAATGGTTAGGAAAACCCCCATTGTTTTCATGGGATTTCCGAACAAAAAGGTGTTTGGTGAGACATGTTTTAAATCGCTGAGGTCGTTTGGACGGAATTCCAACGCCTCCCACGCAAGACATCTTGGAATCTTGGCAGAGTTTATCACCAGAAAGGGTCGAGGTCAGGAGTGGGAAAGGCAGTTCGATGTGCATCGGGTTGTATGATCCAATTAAAGTGGATGATCCCCTCATGTTTCTCCCCTATCGCATAGACATGACAATCAAATCTCAAGTTTCTAGAAAAGTGTTCCTATTGAAATTCTAGAAAAAGAACACGGTGAAATGAACAAGAAAAACCAACATGTTTCTGACTCAAGATCAGTTTACAATCATGCAAAAAAGAACGTTCCGGTTCCATATGGTTCCGGTTCCATTGAAAAATCCGCAATGCAATGCATCAGGACCAGATGCTGGAAGCCTTGGCAGCTTGGAATCACTTGGAGCCGTTGCTGCACTTCGCTTCAGAGCCGCATAGCTCTCTGCCCTCGGGGCACCTGGCACGCACCGTGCGCTTGCGGGAGGCACCGGGGGCACCAGAGACATTTCATGGAAATTGATGGTGGATGTTATGGCTGTCTTCTGGGAAAATGATGAGGATTATAATGGTGTTTTTATGGGAGCATGGGTATGTAACTGATATCAGCAACAATAGCGGGATATCGATATAATGATTAGCAGTTAGAAAAAGTAAAATGTATAGCTTGGAAAATAGTCGAACTCAACGGCGGGTTTTTCCAGTGGGTTCACTAGAAGTTACATCCCCCATGAAGATAGAAGGGTTGTTGAATCCCAGTATTTTATCGGGATTTTACTGGTTTCTGTGGGGGATGTACCAAAATCTTTGACATACCATATTTGGGGCGATGAAGATCCATTTGCCAACTTTTTGATGATTGTTCAATCAAGTGATCATGTAATAAGCTTCCATACTGGTTATTAATTAGTTAGGTTATTCCCAATTTTAGGATTTTGTTGGGAAAAGATGATTGATTATCACAATAGATCACCACACTGAAAGATTCTACAAAAATTGTGGTTGGGTAAAGAGCGTTGTTTATTATTGACAGGCAAGATCCTTTTGTATCCTTTTGTAGTTGATTCAAAAACTGAATATCAATGGCTGTCATTTGTTTTCCATGGGTTTTTGTAGAGTTTTCACCAATGGGGGGTCTCGAAAAACACCAATATCCATGGTTTTTTCCATGGTTTTCACCAAACCAACCAGTTGATTTGGGCTCGATTTTCCCACGAATGGCACGGCAGGATTTCGAACATCGCATGGATTCAGTGCTGCACTTGATCCCTGGAAGCAGGTAGAGTGTCAAATCTGAAAAGGGGGTGTGTCTGAAAATAGTGTACCCATTAACCACCCAATGGTTTTGCTGATCATTATCCCTACTAAATGGCTATTTCATTGGGGGTATACCCCATTTTCAGACATACCCATATGTAGAAGACGGCAATCTGCGGAAGTTCATGACCATTCATGACCCATCATCGGAAGTCGTATGTGCAAATGTTACGAAGTTCAACATGTCTCGGCAACAAAGATGCAGATGCTTAAATTCATCCACGGTTTCAACAATAACATTGAAGTTGGTCATGGCAGCAACCGATTCTGGCTTTGCCAACGAGGATTGAGAAAGCTCAGGAAGCTGCCAACTCTAGTACTGGAGAGAACCTCGGCAAGACCTTCAGGGCCCAAACCTTGCTTTGTCACTGCTGTTGACTATTCGGGAATCTGACCAGTTTGCTGAGAAATCACACAAAATACCAGAGAACATGTCGATGTCGATTCTGTCCCCTGGTTCGTTCACAAGATTGAAATCGATTGAAATAGATTGAATATGAATTTCTTCCATCGCCCAATCGCCGCTGGTCAAACCGACCTCCATCGACAGGATGGATGGAATGCCCTTGATCACCCTGGATTTACTGCACTTGCAGCGGATGCGTTTGAGTCGGTGCGGAGCCTGGAGCAGCCAGTTGATCGCGCAGACTCATATCCCCTCTGGTTCTTTTTTATAGGGATCCCGACATATCCTGACCATCCCAAGACATCCCAAGACATCCCAAGTGTGTTTGAAATCAGCGGTCTGAAGAGTTGGTGCAGGCTGTCAGCCGAAGCCCATCTGGTGCTTTATGGCCTCAAACCCGACTTGCATCGAGAGATGCTCGCAGCATGTGGTCGGGCAAACAAGATCAGATAAGGGGTCAATGAGAAAAAGATAGAGAGTCGAGAGCAAGATCAAGTCGGAAAATGAAGAAATTATCAAAATGATCAAATCATTCAAGTCGGATCGGTATCTCGTGCACTTTTACCGTTCTCCAATGATTTGAGTTCTCTCGTGACACTTGCTCCCATTTTACACAATCATGTTTGCAGGGCATCCAAGAGATTCCTATAAAATTGTCCTTCAATAGACCCAGGAACCGGCATACATCTCAGTTTCTGAATCCCCCTGTTTTGTTGCTTCAATCCTATTGTTTTTCTGTTGCAATCCACTTCGTCAGCAGAATCCCCAACATTTCCTTGAAAAAACCCTTGGAGAGAGCAATGCCACACTCTGAGGGTTTCTGCCAGTTTCTGCTCTTTCCCAGAGATTTCACAGCCATTTCAGAGCGAAGGATGTTGAACGCCACCGCAGAAGAGATCCTCCAAACCAATGAACGGCTGATCCTGGGAGATTCCAATGCAGCTGGGAAGGTGGAAACTCCTTCGGCTTCAGAGTAACCCCCATAAAGATAGGAGAGTAATTCATCAATGTTCATAGGATGTTTTTTTCCTACCCCTTTGGTATTTGCCATAGTTGAACCCTCATTCGTCTTAACATTTCCGCCATACAGAACCAATGGTGGGGGAGGGGACCCTTTCCTTCCCGCTGATTTGGAAGATGACGGTCTGCTTGTGGCCATATATCCAATCCATCAAAGAATTTCCAGGCACAACTATATAGGCCTTTCCTAAATCGACGAGCCAGCCAAGAACAAATGAGGGCATAGGTTTTGGTCACATATTCGGAGAGCTGTCCACACAAATGGGGAAACTGGCGACGATGGGTCGGGTATTTTGAGGGATCGCAACTACATCAAGAAAATGGCTGTGCAGCCACACGCCCCAACCGAACAACAGAACCAACAGAACTGTGGTCAAGGCGGTGCATCCTTGGATTTGCAACGTTTGTTTTGCTCCAAAGAACGAACATATCGTTTGTCAATTTGTCATTGAAATGGCGCCCCCAACATGAAAATCACCGACTTTGCATCCCAAGGCACTGCAACCCATTCGAAGCCTCTGTGTGACTCAAGACATGGCGGATGTCATGGTGCTCTTTCGCCAAGTGGAAGCTCAGCTGTCAAGTGCCAACCGTGAAACCTCATGAAGATGAACAGAAATGTCAACATTAATATCATTAACATCATTAATCATGAGCATCATTAATATCGTTAATATCATTCATGTCATTAATATCATTAATATCATCAATATCATCAATATCATTAACATCATCAACGTCATTGATATCAGCAGAGGAATATTTCTCATTAGCAAAATGGGCTTCATCAGTTTCGTTGGCATGCCATTTTGTGCTCTCACTTGTTGAGCAACAGCCATGCATCCCAGTTGTCTTTCAGTTTAAAGGTCTTTTGACTGGAGTGTAAGGTAGTACTATCATTCTTACTATCGCAACTACAATGGCATCATATTTACACGGCCTCTATCATGACTATCCCTATCGCGGTTCGTCTGAAAACTGGATATCCCCAATTCCAATCAAAACAGGATATTGCCATCATTTTCAACAATTTTCCGTGCTCCAAATTTGTTGCTGGAATTTGCAGGAAGAAGCTGCCCGTGAAGTCACAAATGGCGACCGGGAGGAGGACCCCAGAGACACCGGAGGGGTCATGGTCCCATCATTGGTTGCTTTATGGAAGATGGGGAGATGGGGGCTAATCTGCCACTAGAGTCTCCAAACCGCTATCAAGGGACAGATGGCCACCGGATACTTGATGCTGAAATCCAATGTGTTCTTGCTTAAATCAACTTAAATCCCCAATGGTATAAAGGCCACATGTAGTTTCCACAATCCCCCATGTTTCTTGGTACCCCCTGTTCAAATCCTCATTTGCCTTTCCCACAAAACACGTTGCTGAAAATCTATGTTTGGCCGGTATAGACATGACATATATATCTATATATGTGTGTGTACATATTGTTTTTCAGCGGCTCTTTGGGACTATTTGTATGTACATATACATATATATATATATACATGTGGATACATTTGAATCTTCATTTAAACCCCATAGATCCCATAATTGAGGCGGCGCGACTGATGCATCTGGTACCGGAGGGCACGGAGCGTGGCTCGGCAAAAAATATAGAACAATATGGTGATTACTGCAATGTTCAATAAAATTTATAGATCAATCTATATCCACAATACGGTATGATTTATAGAACAAAAATTGGGGATGCTTATCATCACTAATATTGTCATTATTTGTTTATATTACTTGGAATAAAATCATACTTGGGAACAGGGGGAATAAACATCCATGAGCCAGTTCCTTCAGGATAGGGTGCCAGGCTGCCAGGGTTATTGACTCCTAGCCAATTTTTGAATCCCCAAGATAACCCCCAGGATATTCACCGTGAAGATTCGTTAAAGTTATATTAACAGGATATAATGGGGATATGTAATGGTTTAATGATTAGTGGCAATGGGAAATCCTTATGAATGGAGGCTTTAATGGGCAATTCATCTATGGCTGGGGAATCAACCATGGCTTGATGGAAAAAACCCAAATTTTGGCTCTAAAAATTCTCTCACAAAAGCCTCCATTTATGCTAGATGTTGGATTTGATAGAATGTAACGATATTTCACAATATCAAGTCAAATCATGAGAATTAGATATCCAGTCTGATCAAATGTGATCTATGTTGACTATCTTTTTCAATGTTGCTGAAATTTAGATGTTGCATCATAAATATCCTTTCAATATCAATCGTACAATGATATATCAAATTATACCAATGCATTGGTATGGCTGAGAAGTGGCGACATTTTCGTCCGAGGAATGTTGCGCTTGACCCAGAAGGTGGACGATTTCTATCGAGGCGCCCCACATCCGATGGTTCTTGGCATCCCAACAAAGGCCATGAAATCCCGTTAAAGTGGCAATTCAACAAAACCTTGAACGTGTAACAAATCGTTAAAATCCACTGCCCCCCATTCAAGAAAGAATTCCATCCACAGGTTGATGGCATGGGGTTTGATACACCGCTCAGTGCTAACCCTTCAGGTCTTGTGGATGACACGAACTGTTCACGCAGCTTGACGACCGAGCAGTGGCTACAGCTGATGGTTGAGGCCCAGAATCACCAGCCATCTGAGGCACTAAAAAAACCCAGCTGATGTTTGGTTCTTAACTGTTATATACCATGAGGGAGCAATATATGATGAGATGTTGATATTCTTTGTCCATTTGAAAGCATCCGTTTTAAGGTCCTTTTTTATTTTCACCAACTCACCCAGAAAGGGTGCTGGGCTGAGAAGGATGTGTTAAAGATAACGGGCGTTAAGTATCGTTAAGGCGTTCCTAAACCAACAGCAGGTCCTTTCAACAAGTGTTCCTGGGTCTTGTCAGTGTCTTCATCGACATGTCGTACACTATTCCGTGTTCAGTTTTCTGTACATGTCTATACCTATACATTGCATAGCAATTATATACACCGTGCAAACATGCTCCGTTTCATTGGTTTTTATCACAGTGAATCATCATATTCCACATGATATTCTTTCATATCTCTATATATACATATGATGTTGCATATAATATAACTTTACTTATTTACCGATCCATTGTATAATATATATTTATATACATACATATACATATACATTTACATATACATATATATATATATATACATTTACACATACATATACATATACATATATATACACATATATTTACATATATGTATGTGTATGTGTGGGTTTAATTTATATATGGTACATCCATTTTGTGTGAACCATCCCTACTGATGCCATACGGCTTGCCGCCAGGTGGTCCGCCTGGCTTGCCTGGGCGAGGAGATCACAACATATTCCGCATTTATGGCTGATGGGTTTCTGATTGGTTGCAGGGTCCTGAACAAATTGTGACGTATATATGACATATATATATATAACTATAGTTATAATATATGATTTTATACGTATATATAATTATATATATATATTACCTAATCCAATAGTTGTTGTACTAATGTTCTTTATTTCGTTTTACACCAGTTCTGACATACTTGTCGATCACAGATTCCATGGAAATTTCTGTCGGACCTGGTATTGTGGTCTTGGCCGATGCTCAGCGGTTGATGCAGTGAACTGGGGGAAGATCCGACGATTTTTGATGCTGGAATCCCCTTTCAGAATGCCCCCGTTTTTCTTTGTGCTACCCAGCTCTCTTGGTAAAAGGTCGGGTTTCTCAAATGTCCACTTCTTGTACATCAACTGATAGGTCCTGTTGTTTCCTTTTTTTGGTGCATATTGAAATTGGTAAAATAGTAAAATCATCCATTTCAGTTATAGCACCAACTCTGTTGGGATTGTTTCAAAAATGAAAGCTATCCACTCAGGACGGAAAGACATGAAATGCGGGTATGCCCCACAAATTCTTGCCCTGTATTCCATACCAAGCTCCGTTCCATGTTTGGATCAACAAGTTTGACCCATAGTTGACACATACTTAACTAATTATGCCAAATAGTGTGGGGCAGCAGATAGTGTAGCAACCTCGACGCAGGACCTCGCCTCCAGCACCACAAACGTCACCGCCGCCCGGGCGGCACTGAAAACGTCCCTGGTGCGGCTGCAGATGGGCTCGGCCTGGCCGCCGGTGCCGGCGCCACCAACGCCGCAGCTATACCAACAGGTGCCATTGGGCCATGGCATGCCATGGCCATGGCGGTGGTGAGATGGGTTAATGGTTGAAACTTCGGTGTTCCACTATGTTCCACTGGGTAGGTTATATAAGAACAGTAGGAAATACAATCCCAGCTTATGAAGGTTACAAGCCCATAGTGATGCGCATTGATAAGCCCAAGTGCACACCAGGTATCCTATCCTGTGCCTTGTAATCCTTCCATTCATATTTTGAACACCAGGAATCATAGGGGATGCCGTGGGTGAAACCTATGACTGGGACCATGGAATGGGGGTTGTTATGGATGGGGGATGCGATTATAGGTGATAACATGCTATAACTATCCCCAACAAACCAGGTATCGTATAACCCACCAGAATAACCAATTAACACGTGTCTTCTTTAATGGCTCCTAAAGTTTGATGAGCTGGGTGGAGGGAAAACAGTTTATCATGGGTGTATCATGGGTACACGCACATGTAGCAACAATTTGGAAGGATGGAACATCTAGACTGGGAAGATAAGGGACCACAAATGTGATCCCACGCTCTTATCTGCTTTAAGTCCCTTGTGATGATCGTGGGTCAAAAAGTTGAATGATCCAACTGACGATAGGCTGATTTGAAAATTGCTGAGTGCCCAAGACTGCGGGTTGTTTTTGGTGGCTGGCCATGACACATGGAATACAACAACTGGCAATGGGATTTCCAGCACTAGAATCAGGTTCATCAGCTTTGGGTTTCTACACCAAACATACGACTATTGTTGAATACAATTTCGGACCACCACACCCAAATTGGTTGCCTGAATACTCCCATGTTCGACGACAAAAATCAAAGTGTCCCCTGCAGGTCATGGAAGTGCTGACACCTTTGGCCCAAAACAGCCAGGTGCGATGCGATGCAACGGGCGATGCCGGGTGTGGCCAACGGAAGGACTAAAAGGAACCATCGATGCATCATGTCTCCTGCAATTTTTTGTGAAGAGTGATGGGATATATATATATATACATATATATGTATACCCTTTCTACAGAAAAGGTGTCACCATGTGTTCATTTCTTAGTTGGATAAGTGCCGGGTTGATCCTGATGTAGTTTGGTTGATGATCGAAAGTCGGATTTCAGCAATCAATTGCTCGATATGATCATATCGCCCTAGCTCCAGTGAAAATGATTCATCGTTCTAATCACGGTCTTGAGATGACTTAATGATTCAGATGCCTATCACAACAATTTATCCCAACCCCGGCTTTTCCCCTATAGTTCGCTACGAAATCATGGAGGATTTGTGTGCAACCATGTTTTTTGCATTTATTGGCGATGTTTTCTCGCAGCTTGGATCAGGAGTTTGCCCGTTTTCGTCCCATATTTCCTGATGAAATGATGAATCAAGATCATCGTCAGCTGAATGTTCAATTCTTATGGATTAAAATCGGCAATGTCATGAAAAATCTTGGAACGTATTGCCACTGGTATCTCCATGATGCAGCCCCTTTTTTGTTCATGATGTGAAAATGTTACAACCCAAGTGGTAATCATTCACCACCCATTTCTGGTGATATTGGGATATCCCTATAAAGATATATATCCCATAGATATATCCCAGTGATATTTCTGCTTGGGTTTTTGGGACCACGGGACCCCACATTTTTCACCAAGGTGGTAGCCTTGGGACGCCAGGCTACACAGCTCTCCGGCGCAGCTCTGGCGCAGCTGGAACGCTACACCTTGGAAGGGCTGAAGGTCGACCAGGAAGCTCGAGCCAAGATGGGACGAGGTTGGAAAATGCTGGGTTTTTCCACGGTTTTAACATGTTTTAACCACAGCAAACTTCACCGAACTTCCCTGGGAAGTGGGAGAGTTAGGGATTATGGGAGAATTCTGAGTTGTGATAACTATGGGATTTCATATAATGGGATTTCTGAGAGTTGTGGGAGACTTGTAATGAACCGTCCGAAATTGGGTGACAAGTTGGATGACTTTTCAAATCCATTTTTCTGCACCCAACAAGGCTATGGATCATGATCTTCCCTGGTGTGCGAGTGGGATGTAGTCAACAACACTTTGAAGATTTGAAGATTGCACTTTTTCCAACTGAAATGTTTTGTTTGGAGCATTGATTAACAATGGCAAAACATCCATCAAACCCCACAACGACCCCCCATACCCAACAAAATACCGCTTAGTAGAATCATAGAACTCTACCATTTAGGGGTCATTAAAGCCACTATCCCGGTCATAGGGGAGTATTTGTATATTGACATATATAGCATTACATATTAATATATATACATACATGTATAAGACATATTTATACGTACATATATATATATATATTATATATATATATATCCTATAGTGGCCAGTCAATCAAGGTGCAAATATTGAAACACAATGCAGACCAACAGGTAGATACTCAGCCCCGGCTAAGCCGAGGCTTGGCCTGGGAAGCGGCTCAAGGTCTTCCTTTGGCAAAAGGTCTTGCTGATGCAGGCGGGTTGATAAATTGGTGTCAGCCTGTGTCAGCTTAGCAACATCAAATAGAATCAGATAGATACATGATGATAAAGGATGATAAATGAATATGAATAGATCTGTCATGGTGAACAACATTTCGATATGTCAACATGGCTTCAATCCAGCCAAAAAAAGCTCCAAGTTAAGCCCAGTGACCCCCCAGGTCTACCGCCAGCAGATCACCGGTGACGACCCCACAAAGAGCATCCAAGCCTTTGAAGCAGCACATCAGCAGCTGAAGTATGGAGGAGGCGCGGCTTCCAAGAGGTTCACTTGTCCAATGCTAAACTGTTAGTACTTCGTATTTATCATCTCAAAGATCTCCCTTCGTTAGCTTCATCATGGAACGTTGCGGCAGGCGGCCTTGCTCCCTTGGACGCATGGCATGTGGAGATGAGACATGGGGCCCGGGTTACCGAATTCGATCAATCCTTTGGTCCAAAATAGTCGATGTTTTTCATAAGAAACTTTTTTGTGTGTCCTGGCCAATGGGATATAGAACTGGGGATACCATGGGATACAGTAGCCTTCAGGCAAACAGAGTGGAGAAATGCTGTTAAGAACAGCAACTCTTGGGAAACCCACCACAAAGGTTGGTTGCTGTGTTCTCCATGGATAACATGTTCGGCAAATTCACCATCGAACCATATCGAACCCCATTACCAGCAATGCGCAAAGAGTGCCAAATGTGATGTTTTGAGTTCTTCACCTCTTCTAATTTGAACCTGTGCAAAAAGTGTCAACTTTGATGTGTTCACTTCCTTCACCTCTGAATCAGCTGATCATGAGCACACATAAATTGAAAGATGTTCACTGTCTACGAAAAAATGTATAAAATGGATCAAACTTCCCAAAAAGTCATCATCCATGGATCCCCTCCCATCAACGAGATCGTAATAACGCGCTGCTTCCCAACATGTTTTTTCAACTCAGAAAAAAGACAGCTGAATCATCAAAACCCCATCAGCAAGCAGTGTCAATCTACATCAACATGCAGATCATGTGAATCTTCAGATATCTAGATTTCTATAGTAGATATAGTAGATGTATAGATCATATATATATATATACACTCTGTACATCTCTGTACTATGTAGGTGTATATGATTCTATGATACGTACATTACACACAACGATACAAGAAATCAGTTCCTAGCTGAGTCACGCTTTCAAGGCCCAGTCAGAGAGCCTGGAGGCTTGGGAGTCACTGGACGCCTTGTGGCTCAACTACCAGGCACTTCCCATGGCCACCGTATCTGCCAGCCGCGTGAAGGCGGGAATGAAATGGAATGAACCGCTGATTCTTTTGTGAAAAAACATGATAAAAAAAAAGTGTAACCATAAGATTAAGAAGATGGTGAAATTGAGAATGTCAAAAAGAGGAAGCAAGAAGAATATGAAGAATATGATGTGGACGGATAAACTTTAGTTGCATCAGGTTTGATATGTAGAATACATGCATGATATTTGACATTTGCGACAAGAAATGAGTAAGACACCGCATATCATTCCTCAGCAGTCAGTATATCATGCATCAGTAAATATTAATTATATATATATATATTTACATATATATATAGATCATCTATGTCAAATATATCAAAAATCATGACATGAATAAGGGCATGCATGTCTTGTATGCATCCCTTTATAATGCCTAGCTAGCTCCCATCAGACACCACGAATATCACAATTCATGGAGTTGATATCTGATTTGTTTTAGATATGTTATAGATATTATAGAAACATTATAGATATGATGTATTATAGATTATACATATTTGTATTAGAGTACATCTATTATCTATAGTACATCTATAATACTTTACAAAATATTTAATAAGTAATATTCAGTATATGTACGATATACATTGAATACATTATAAAATCTATAAACATTATAGATGTAGCATGATGTACTATAGAAATTTAGGAATATTCAGTTGATGTCCAAGTAGCTTTGTGCACGAGGGACGGCGCGACGAGCTGCTGGTGGCCTTGGACGATGCCGTGCCGCTCTTCGCCCTGCCCGACGTTTCGGACGACCGGGTCAGCCATGGCGGCCACGGGATGCCACGGGCGGTGAAAAAAATGCAAAAAAAAAACATATCTTCCACAATGGATAGGACAAATGTAGAATTTGGGAGAATTTTGGGATTTCACCGTCAATTGCGGGTTAGGCATTTGGATACGCCATGAAAAAACCTTGAGGTTTTGCCGAGATTTTGCCAATGGTGGTGATTGACTGCAGAGAATGTGTGCGTTTTGCCAACCAATATGGAAGACTGCCTGTAAATCTCATTAAAGATGGAACAAGGCTACAAAATTGGCTCAAGGTTTTTCACCAAGACGTGGAAAATGCTGGAGATAGTAACTGTCCGGTGAGTCCAGTGAGCTGCAGAGCCCTCTGGTGAAAAACCATGAGCTATGACAGCTATGAAAATCTAAGGTCCATAAATGCCATAAATGCCATAAATGCCATAAATGCCATAAAGTCTAACATATAGAGACTGCAATCCATGACTTTTTTAGATTCTGGTGATCAAGTCACTCATATTTCCAAAACTCATCATGTTCACCAATTTTTCTCATAGTTCCGTCGCAACAAGTGCAGGTTCGTGTGCCCTGGGGCTACTACGTGATCTACCCTATCCTGGGTTTGATGGTGCTTTGCTGCTGTGCGGGCGCCTGTTGCTTGGGTCGGCAGCACGCCAAGGCCAAGCACGCCACATCAAAAGACGCCCGTGTGGAGGAAGGCCGCGCATGACTCGTCACGAAAACCGGAGAATCTATCCATGATCAACAAAGCTACCCTTGAGATTTTTTGATACTATATAATACATCATAATACTACGTATACCATAATATATATATATATATATATGTATGTATGTATGTAATGTAATGTAATGTAAGGTAAGGTAATGTAATGTATGTATGTATGTATGTATGAATGTATGCATGCATGCATGCATGCATGTATGTATATATATATATATATATATGTTTTGTTGCTTGTGAGATCTTGTGAGCATGTAGGTGCCGAACGTTGGTATCTCTTGGCTATTGCTGATAATGATACCCTCAAGACTCACGGCCTCCACGCTGGCGTCCCGTATTTGGCATGATTTAATTCAGACCAGGTTCTCTGGGATGGCAATATATTGTGTTTGAAAGGCGGCGGCCACCAGGGCTGAACGCCGCACCGAATGGGAAGTGGATTTTCAAAGTGCAATGGACTTCGACCACATGCTCTGCTCCCGTTCCAAGAATTTGTGGGATGTCTCAAAAATTCTCTTTTTTTCTGGTTTCAAGATGTTTCAAGTTTATATTGTCAGGCCTTGGAATTCGAATTTACAATTTCTGTCAAACTTATTTGGATTTCTGTTCAGGTGGAGTGGCCGAACCGCCTTTTTCTGAACAGTGATGCATGGACACCATGGCATGACCATGGACGCTAGGAACTTTCGCCTCTTGAGACGTCCCACAGCCTGATCAGGGCCCTTTTACGTCAGGTACTGAACGTAAAAGATTTGAGGAGTGAAGGATTTAGTGACATAGTGATGTCATAATGTCATAGTAATGTCGTAGTGATGTCATAGTGATGTTTGCAATACACACACAATATACACCGAGTACACACATATATCACATTATTACATGTAAAAGCATATACTGCATATACTGCATATACTGTATATACTGTATATACTGTATATACTGTATACATACATTATCCATACATTATCCATACATACATACATACATACATACATA
>Ga0126342_10006252_pt1 | contig 21073 bp, 20 predicted proteins | sample Cyp1metagenome_FD_92528 | JGI IMG/M metagenome (GOLD analysis project Ga0126342, IMG submission 92528) | Coral microbial communities from Lord Howe Island, Old Settlement Bay, Australia - Cyphastrea 1 metagenome | ecosystem: Host-associated > Invertebrates > Cnidaria > Coral ...
AGAGGAGACCTCAAGCACCTTTCGGTCCATCAGTGGATTCGCTCTGCCATCCCTGATTCACAACAACCAATCTCTCCTATAGGTTTCCTATTTTTGAAACTTCCGCCACCGCCTTGTGCGGTAATACTGGTAACAAAGTTAGCAACAATAATGAAAAGAAAATACATATAAATATAAAAATAAGTAATAATAATATGTTCAAGAAAGAAACATATTGATAATAGTAAAACTAATGAATAATAATGTGATACTATAACATGAAAACAATAATAAATTGGAGTATATAAAGATATATAGATAGATAGATATGCATATGTGCATATGAATATTATAGTTATATATGTATGTATATACACGCGATCGGGCTGAAACAGCAAGAAACTGGGCATAACCAGTGGAAGTCTGCATGGAACATTGCCGCAAGGTGGACGCATCCTCAAAAACCGAGGATGATAGCAGCTATTTGGCACCATGAGCATTCCAGGTTCATATCACATCCTTATGCTGAGTGACATCGGGAAAACCCAGGTAGGGCTTCAAATTATTGCTGAAACCCCAATTGATTGGTGAAACATGGTGAAACCATCATTGCTCCAATGAGAATTTCACCCAACTTACAGGTCTTCCATGCCCCCGGGCACCTGCAGATTCCAAGACCGGCTCTTGCACTGGTAGGGTTTCAACCGTCCCTTCCTGCGGATCATCTTGTGGGATAACCATGAACAAGCGCAAAGCATGCGAGATGTACTTTGAATTCTATTGAATTCTGATAAAAAGCACCTCTAAAAACTATGAATTCTGATAAAAAAGAACATGGGATATGGCCACTTTGGGCACTTTTTTTCAAAGGATATACCACTCAGTTGCTGCTCGCAAAACTCTGACCATTTTACCAAGATATGGAAGGTGAAATCTAGTCCGGTCAAAATTATGAACTCCTGAAGCCACAAACAGACGAAAAACCATGTGTAGTACGAAGACACTGAATGTTGGGGATGCACAAAAACTTGACCCAGTTGGTAAAGGCTTCCACAGTAGTTTTTCTGAACAACCAGTTGAAAATATCTCAGACAGAAGCATCATTTCACCAGCCATATTTTTTGTTGAATCTCCCTATTTTTTGATCATTGTGGGTGAAATCATCACTTGTCATGGTGAAATCATCATTTATCATTGCATTCTTTCATTTTTTTTTGTTTACCCCTTTGGTAAACAAACATAGCTATTGAAAACGGCCCATAGAAATAGTTGATTTAGCCATTAAAAATGGTGATTTTCCATAGCTATGTAAACGTTTACCAGAGGGTAAGCATTTTTGTCATATTTTTTTCATGGAAACAATCCGCCTCCCCGGTTGGGGAAGTGGGCGAGGCCATCTGCGTAGGAACCGCCACCGGAGAGGACCTGGGTCAAACGAGAAAAACATGATGAAACCAGTTCCTATGGTTCTTAAATCTTATTAAAGCTGATAGTTATATGATAGTTATATGTCCCATGAACCATAGTCATTATGTTTTATCCATTGAACCAGATTCAATCGAACCAGTTGCTGTTGATGAAACCAGTTTTTTTCTAAACATTCCATGGGTAACTGGTGGATTTTCTTGCTATTCATCCGGATGATCCTCCAAGAATATGAAAACTACAAATACATACATGTGCGTGTGTTATACAGTTATACCTACATATATATATATAATATATATAATATACATATACCTATAGTGTCTGTGTGTTGATTCACATGGATAGTTATTGAATCTATGACACTGTTTTTTTTAATGTTGCGACAGATTCACTTTTCAGGCCACCTGCGGAGGCCGTCACGACTACATCACTGGCCATTCCCCAGCCGAAAGATACTGTATGTACTACCGTAATCCATGGGTCATTAAATGTCCCCATTGAACATCACCCAACCATTAGGTATATGGTCTATAATGGCTACTGTAAGGTGATGTCCAATATTCCCAAAATGGGACAGTTACCAACCCCTGTGATACATTATGAATCTGATCAGATTTGTGTTGCTTTGGTGTGAACAGTGATAAACATACATAAACATAACATACTGAGTCTATATGTACATGGATGTGCACAGTTTGAGGCCATCAAACAAGATATAGCAACATGTTAGAAAGCACAAGAGGTGCAAAATTTATCACTGATCTTTCATCTTTATCAACACTCCAAGAGGAAAAAAGGGCATCCTAAATCTCAGAACCCAACCCCAGCCGCGTGGGCGTGTTTCACCGTTGTGCTAATAGGGCTGAGCACGATGCATCGCCCCCATCGGCCCCTTGCCCGCGCCCTTGCCGCCCTTTCCGGACAGGGGTGTCTTACCGCGACTGTCCTCGGCAATCCAGATGGGCCTGCCGCCCACATCCACATCTCTCAGTTCTTGGATGGCCAGCTGTGCCTCTTGGGGCGATTGGAAGAGGCAATGCCCCATCCCCCGGGAACGGCCCAGTTCGTTCTGGAAGAGATTCAACTCCTTGGCGTCGACTGGGCGCGGCAAATGCCGAGTTAACCAACTTCAATGAAAACCTGAGAACAATCATCAAAGCCCGGCAGTGTCTGACTACCCTCTGGTAAACTAACATAGCTATTGAAAATGGCCATTTATAGTGGATTTACCCATCAAAAATGGTGATTTTCCATAGCTATGTAAACGATTACCAGAGGGTACCATGAAACATCATGAAACATCATGAAACATCATGAAACTCAATGACTCACAGGTTCAATCCACGCAATTCTTTGACACATGTTGACACGTACTACGGTGGTTTTAAGATCCCAACTTCCAGATCAGATCATCCCAATGAAGCCCAAACTTCTACAGATGACGGTGAAACAGGATGTCTCCAAACTTACTGGTGCTTAGTGGGGAATGGATGGGAATGGATGGGTTGCTGGGGGTTGCTGGGATTATTATTGATAGTTATTGCGGATCATTCCCGAAAATTCCCTACTAAGCACAAATAAGCAAAGTTGCAGCTGGGAGTCGAGTACGCTCCCCACCTGTCTGAAGAGGCTCAGCAGCTCTGCTTCAGAGACGGTGTAGGGCACGTTACCTGCGATCGTCGGCGAACTGGGTCCCTGTGGAATCGCCTGGGTTTTTACACCCCCCACAATAGTTGCTAAATTGATGTTCGTCCACTCCAAATATGGCTATATGATGCTGTATGAGTGGGCTTTGTTCACAACTACCACTGAGGTTGCTAGCAGAGGTTCACCCAAAATTACCGGGGGGGCGTTCAAAAGATAGAGATCCTTTCAACTCCCTCACTGAATCTGGCAAGCTGCTACAATAGCTATAAGAGAGGCGATGGCCACAGTCAACAGCGGAGGATTATCCGGGGATTCAAACAGTTGAAAACGTGAATAGACTATCGGGCAGGTTCACAACTCATAGGTATGGCTGATGTTTATTTACATAACTTCATGGGAGGACAACAAAGCTCGTAACCAGTCTTCACTGTCTTCACTGCTACGACTATCCTCTGGTGATCAAACACGGCATTAGAAAGCCATCAAATCACTTGTTTCCCAATTATACCAGCATTCATTAACATGTCAACCATCAGTGTCAGTGTCCATCAATTGTCCAAATATGTATGACCGAATCAGTTCTCCATATAGTGTGTATATATATATATATTGTATATATATACATATATTACACATATGTATGTATATATATATATATAATTATATATATACATAATTACATGTGTATATATTATATATATACACCTATATAAATACATATGTATGTCTATATCGTATCGTTAAGAGCTTCCAGCGAGAGCCTTCCATTCCGCAGCAGTTAAACACGAACGTTATAAGGGGGCTTGTGAAACGACAATAACTTCTGTGAAACGCGGACAACTTCCGTGAAACGTGTACAACTTCTAGGAAACGTGCATAACTTCTATGAATTCGATAACAAGTTCTGAAACACTGCATTAAGCTCTTGACTGGACATGACTGGACTATATCGTAATCTATATATATACACTGTATGCCAAAATGATTCATGAAAAGAACCATGATTACAGTTGCATCATGATTATATACACTGCATAATGATTCATTATATATATACACACTATTATACACTGCATCCACATTTTCCCAGAAATCATCTCTCCAACACCTCGACCAAGTTACTGAAGAAGACCCGACTCGACGTCGCCATGGCCTCGTTCGGCGGCGGCCCTCGGGTCACCGGGGTCGCCGACCGCACTGGGCCCGTGGGCACCGGCGCAGCAGGCACAGCCGGGTGCGGCGCGGTAGAACGATCCTCCTCGGGGAAGCTGAAAATCATAGAAAATTCAAGTTGAACATAGGGCTGGCCATGGCTGCAAATCGAAAAATCATTCTACATTCATTCAATTTCTGATTTGGAAAATCCACCAGTTATGGATGATGTTCCCAGCTATCAACTTCCATTCATCTCGGAGACATCCCGTGGCCATCCATGGCCACGTTTAATTTACCGGAAAGCCCCCATGAACAAATCCGCGGTCCTTCACCAGGATGGGTCTACCACCAACATCTCGATCCAGAAGCTGCTGAATGGCTAAAGCAGCCAGTTCCGGGGTCCTCGGTCGCATCATGACCATCCCCTTGGGAAAATCAGCCCTGTGGCTAGACCATGGCACATGTGGCACATGTGATAAATATGTTACCCAATAAAAGCAAGGGAGTTCAAGGGAGTGCTCTATGGCAGGAGCAAAGAGCCAATGAAAAACATATAATATAAGCATATCTAAGCTATAGTACAAGAAAATGGGGGTTCAACTAATGAAAATAAGTACTTGTCATTCCGGAACATTCACAGCAGAATTTCATCTCTGACGATTTTCAGAAGCTACCATCTGTAAGTGATGTCCCAAACCGGGACATTTCCCAACACTAAGATACATATTCGCCAGGGGCATCCACCTGATAGTCATCCGCCTTTGCCCAAAATTCCAAAAAAAGGATAAAAAAGGTAGGTTCCTCCCAACAAAAATGTCAGACATGGATCTGATAGGTGACATGACCCATTCCTCGTGATTTTCCATCTGCCGTTCGCATGAGATGCAGGTCAGTGATGGGGCCAATGCTCCGAAAGAGCTGTTCCAATTGGGCGTCGGTCACATCCTGGGCACCACAACGTGGAAAGTGTCTGTCCCCGCGAAAAAATCAACATGTCAATAGCAAAAATATTCAAAAACTGTACGGACATATACGGACATGATATGTAAATAGAGAGGCTTTCCAATTCCCATGCTGTTTCGCTGACCAATACTTCAAAAATACCTTTGCTAAACTCTTCGAAGACGCCAAACCATTCCAAAACAATTCAAAAGAAAGAACTTCATAATATGACAAGTCATTTTCCATCCAAGTCGCAAATGGCACGTTGCCAAAAAAGATTCGCCCACTGGACGCGTGCGGCACATGTCCAGTGTGTCCAATTGAGGCAATCGGGGCTCCCATTGTCGCAGCCAGAAAGGGCACCGGGGACACTTGGGGAATCACCGGTACCATGGAAACCATGGGAACTGTTCCAACTGTTTGCGCTTGAAGTTGTGAAGACTTGACCTTAGAGAGTCCATATGAGTCCACGATAGTCCCACGGATGGACAAGCGCAGGCTTCATCAAAGCACCAACATATCGATATCCCATCGATATCCGACATGTTCATCCCATTGGGCTGCGGATATGCTGTGGGAGCCTAGATGACCAGCCCCTCTGGATCCCTAGGAGCATTCAACCAGCATTTCAATCCATTTCAGGTGATGAAAATTGCTGGGATCCTTCTTTCTCCCAAGAGGATCGTAGATGGATAGGTTCCACAACCCAAAGCTGTTTTGAGGCCATCTCATTACGTGTTTTCCACACATTCACCATGCTTTGTGGTGAGTTTGTCTAAAGTCACTACACATCCAGAAAGTCTCCCAAGTGTCTTGGTGAAAGCAAGGTGCACAGTCCAGTACCCAAATTGATAATCTCCCAGCTTACTTTCTGGTAATCAAACCTGAAAATAAAAAATCCAACATTTGAATTGAAGATGGTGATTGTCCATTGCCATGCTTGATTGGCAAAGGGCAGAACCAATAGAATTGATGGAGATAGTCAGGGTATAACCTAACAAAAAAGGTAATATAAAATGTCTATATAAAATTATATAAACAGTATTAAACATTACATATTATATATATATATATTATATATATATTATATTATATATATATATACATTATGTGTATATAATATTATATAATATTATATAATTATGTATCATATATCCTTCCGTTATGGGGGATAACCATGGAAAAGCATGTAATTTTCTCCTCGGGACATCCTCAGCGATCCAGATGGGTCGGCCTCCCACATCCCGGTCGCGCAGCACTTTGATGGCTGCAGCGGCCTGGGAGGGGACCTGAAAGGTGCAATGTCCCATACCTCTGGAATGCCCTTCCTTGGCGATGCAGCGATCCACAGGAGAAAAATCACGGATGTTTGTTTTTGGAATATCCGGCCTGGTAAACAGCCACAGTTTGCGACATAGAACATGGCCATTGTTGATTTATCCATGAATAGCATGCTGATTTTCCATAGTTATGTTAGTTTACCAGAGGGTAATTGGATATGAATGGGATATTATTGTTGGAATATGAATATCCTCTGGTAAACAAACAAAAAGCTATTGAACATGACCCATTTGGTTCGTTGATTTACCCATGAATAGCATGCTGTTTTTCCATAGTTATATGTTAGTTTACTAGAGGGTATCCACAACCTTCCACCACGAATTCCCCCTGAAAAAAAAAATGACCAGAAATCTTCCGATTCCAGATTTCGGATTTGCCAGTAGAATAAACAAAATCATCGACACAAATCCAAATTAGTGGCCAGGGCGCCAGCCTTTTTTTCTGTGGCGAATTTGTTGATGGTGCAGCTTCACTGCTTCGCCAAATATGTCTTGGAAAACAAAAAGGTAAAGAGCTTCATAAGAACCGCTTAATCACCCGCTGATGGTGGTACTAATGGATTGGTGAGATTTTTTACGGTTGAAACCAAAGTGCTTACAAATTGATTGGCGTTTCCGGCAATTTTTTCTCTTAAACCAATTCTGGGAACCAGGTTTTCTGCGTGGCAAATGCTGAAAATATCACAGAAAAAAGTACAACATGGAAAACGCGGTGAGGCAAAACATCGTTTTCCGCAAATTGTATCTGCCTTCAAACTGGCCAAAAAAAAAAAACATGACCTGGGGCAATCCCCGTCCACCAGGTCAGGCATCCTTTCCAGTAAAGAGGGTCAGTTCTGTGACGATCCCAACCTTGGCTCGGGATGCTCTGCAAACACACAAAAATGACATCAGTTGGTGTACCCAAAACTTTGCTGGTTGGTGGTTTCAACCCCTCTGAAAAATATGAAAGTCAGTGGGCTTATTATTCCCAATATATAGAAAAAATGAAGAATGTTCCAAACCACCAACCAGAGGTGGTATGGTACCCAAAACTTTGGACTTTGACTGATTTGTTCCTTCATATCAACCTTTTTCTATACATATCTGAATTTGGACAGATGCCTTCCTGATTGCCTTTAGGTTTGGAAATAATTAATTATATATAATGATTGGCACATTGGTTTAAAACAATTTAAAACAATCCTTCTATTCTCAACATGCTCAACAACTGTGTGCATACTGTGCTAGTTTTCAAAAATGTTGGACATCCCAAGTTTCACGATATTCAGGACCGTATCAAAGCTGAGTTTCAACAACAAGCACCTATGCCGCGTTTTGCCACAAGGGTACTAGTATGTGTCAATCTCATCTTGCCATGCGGGCGAAAACACCAACAAATAGTTGAAACTTGAAACCCTTTTATTCCATCAAACCTACATCCCAACCAATGCCCATGGTCTCATCGCCTCCCATCTTCTGATAGTCCTAGCAACTTCGGAGAAAAGCATTTGTAGTTGCTCTTCACCCACATCGAAGGGCACATTGCTGAAGAAAACTTTTGAACTCGTCGTCATGGGAACTGGCGGAGCAGCACCGCCCCGTTCCAGTTCAGGACTTCGGTTGTGGGTGGAGACCCACATTTTCCTCGGCAACTGTATGAGTCAAATTGGGCAAACAAAATTTCCAATTGGCAATTGGTACATTGGCAACTTGGCATGTGTTTGTGAAAAACGGTCAAAAAACTTGCAAAACTGACCTGAATTTCTGGGCCTACGGGTTGAATGGATTGATCTGCTACATACACGACTCCGACTCCGCAAAAAAAAAATCAAAGACATTCCCCCCACGGTTAGGTCGAAAGCATGGTCAGAACCTGGTACACCAACTTGAAAATAATCTGTCATTGCAACAAAAACACAGGGCGGTTCTAGCTGGCCATACGCACGTGTTCCAAATACAATATGCTAAGCAACATTTACTCAAAAAATGAACCAAATATCTCGAATACGTTGTAGATAAATCATAGTCTTCTGCATACGACATCGGAAGTGTGGGATATGGGTTTGTCGAAAAACATTCAGCATATCCATTTCATGATGGTTAATCATATTTGTCCTCGTTTGAATTTTCACACTCTGGGTTTGGGGCATACCCCAATTTTGAAACAACCCCCCGGCTGGCAACACCAAGGTATTGACGTTCAGGAGCACATGCGTATCAGCAGATCAAGCAGTAATCTTGAAAAAGGTTCATACAAGGCCCTTGCACGGATCTTGCAACATCTTTACACCAAAGTTTTCTGGAAAAACATCTTTAAACAGCTATAAACTAGACGCAACTCAAACAAACGATATCTACATGATCTTCATACAGCTCGCTGGATGGTTTTTCTCGTGGACAATCTCCGTGGATCCACCACAAAGCCCAGGTGTTCCTACAGGATGGGGCCCCAGTGATGTAAATGTTGGTTTATAAACCATGAAATAACCCCCAGTAACTAGTTATAGTATGTTATAGTTATATCAGTTATATCTACCTAATCAACCATAGAATTCAGCCACAGCCATATCTCAACAATTTTCCACCTTTTTTTCCATCATCAAGGCTTATTGACCAGCATGATTGATATCATTTATGGAAACCCCCATCAGTTGGTTTATAAACCCCATGAACTACAGTATATCTACATATGGGTATGGATCAATACCTATTAATACCATTTTTAGGGGGATGAACATCCATTTACCAGCTATTTTGATGTTCACCAGGGGTACACGGTTTTGACACACTACCATATATCTACCATATATCTACCATAAACCATAGTTCATTCAGCCACTGCCTTAGCCAAGTCTCCTGTCTCCGACCTCGGCGTCCCGCAACATCTGCACGGCCCTCTGCACAGACTCCGGGTCTAAAAAGGTGACCACGCCCATCCTGGTCACAGTAAATACCCTCTGGTAATTTAACATGACTATGGAAAGATCCACCATGTTTAATGGGAAAATCCACTATTTCTATGGCCATGTTCAATAGCTTACCAGAGGGTAAACAACGGTTTGTCTGTCTGTCTGTCTGTCTGTCCGTCCGTCCGTCCGTCCGTCTGTCTGTAATACTAATCTGGTTGGTAGTTTCAACCCATCTTGAAAAATATGAGTTCGTCAGTTGGGAAGGATTATCCCCAATATTTTATGGGAAAATAAAAAATGTTCCAAAGCACCAACCAGTAATGTAATACTAATGTGATGTGATGTGATGTGATGGAATGGAATGGAATGGAATGGAATCGAATGAATGCATGCGCACGTGTATGTGAATGTGTATGTATGTGTATCAATATGCTTCCATATGTTTCCATATGTTTCAATCTGTATCAATATGTATCAAGACGTGTAAATATTTATCAATATGATTCAATATGTATCAATATGTATCTATGTGTAAATACGTATCAATAGGATTCAACATGTAACAATATGTATCATGGTATCTGAACAGTCAGTGGTGATGTATGTATATTTGGATTATCTACAAGGGAACATAAATGATAGGATAGATAGCGGCACTTTCATGAGTGGCTTGAACACAATAGGGCCTTGAATGCATGGATTATCTACCAGTCCACTGAGCACTGTCGAAATACAAAAAACGGGATATATTTTACTTGATATCACCAACATTATCACCAACAGGGCCGTAGGGTAGATGGGTTTTTTGTCTCAAAAAAGGCTAGCCCCTTTTCTACACGCATGGCTTTTCTCGTCATTTCCGGGTTTTGGACAGAGACCTCAAAACAGGGGATGGGCCACCAATCAGCACAATGACGAGTCTGACGCTTCCAGTTAGATCAGCCCAGCGCCAGAGATATCCCAAGAATTCCCAATATTAACGTGGGTTTATAACTATGAGTACTGTGTCACCAAGGCTGTAGATAGATAGATAGATATATACGTCTATATATATATGTAATTAATGTTGTATAATTATATAACTAGCCTTGGCCAAATCCAAGTGATTGTTCTTCATTGCAGCCCTCAGAAGGTAGCCCATTCCTATACGGGGATTCCAGGGTATTCAAACCCCGAGCGAGAGGACATCACGTCAGGTGTTTGTGGGATTCTCAAGAGGCTTACCTCCTCAAATTTATCTTTGTTTAATCCATAGGTACAAAGTTTGTATGGTACATGCTGACTGTAGGTGATCTGATCTTTAGATGCACCTTATTAACCCCAAATGAGGCACGGTTTACAGAATCCCGGCCACTATGAGATATGCATTTGATACCCTTAGCCCCACGAAATACATACGTACAGTACATAGCTTATGATTTGTTGCATGGAATGAACATCCCTCTAGCAATCCCATATGTTCGTACAAACCAGTCCCATTCCTTTCTGGGGAACCCAATCGTTCACTGCAAGCCCGAAAGCATCGTTCACCAAGCTGTGGCCAGTATGCCCAGTACGCCAAGCCACCCTCGCGACTCACCATTCTTTCGGAAGAGTTGCAGATTCGCCACCTCCCCCGCAGTGCTAAAGATCTCTCGGAGATGTTCTTCCGATGTGTTGTAAGGCACCTTGGCGGCAGTTCTACTTGGCAAAGATCTGGTAGGAAGCCGTCACCCAAGGACAATATGACGGCATCCTCTCCACGACTACTGTTAGATACCCTGCAAATATGTGTATGTTCATTACATGTCGCTATCAAATATATATATATAGAGTCACATATTTAAAATGTCTAAACAGAATTCTTCGCACAACAGCAAACGACCCATAGCCGCATCCCAATCCGCAGCGGCACATTGCTAAAGAAGGCCTCCGTCGGCAAGGCTGCCACAGGGCGGCCCTTCATCGCAGATCCGGATCCGCGGAGCTGGAGCCAACAAAAGTGACCGGGTACGACCGGGCGACCCGTTTCCCATCAGAATTTTGCCCCGCCTTGGAATCGATATTCTACGAGGTTTTCTTAATATGTTTAAAGTACCAAAGGAATCCAAAGGAGTTATAGAATATGTAGAATATGTGTAGAAATATTATATCTATCTAGTATTACCATGTACATATCATATCTACTCCGAGCCTCAACACAAATATCTATCTAATCTAATCGAATCGAATCTAATCGAATCGAATTGATCGATCTATCCCTCCTGGGAGGACGTTCGCCCAAAGTTTCATTGGGGGATTGTTCTTTTGGAATTAGTTGGTGTTCGTTTAGAGTTTGTTTAGCGTCGGTTTAAGGTTTCTTTAGGATTGGTTTAAGTTTAAGGTTTATTTGGAGTTTGTTCCAGTATTTCTGAAGGTTATGTTTATTGGTTTAATTAGGTTTGTGGGTTATTCTGGTTTGGGTTAATTCATTTTGGGGTTCTTTTAGGTCGGGTTTGCTGTTTGTCAAGGGTTTAAGTTTAAGGTTTGAACATCGTAAATTACGAAGAATATGATTCAGACATGGTTCAAAAATTCACCGCGTGGATAAAGTTATCGATGTTGTTCAAAAGGTGATTTTGGCACCGCCTTAGACAAAAGCGCAAAACATGCAATGCATGGAGAAGCAACATCATCACAGCTGTTGGCGTCAATCCCCTGAAATGTATGTGTCATTGTTTTGTATATCCAATCTTTTGGGAGTGAAACTGAACAACAAAAAAGTCCATGAACCTTTTGTGAAACCATGAGCTAGGCATTATATACACCATTCTGGTTGGATATACCCTCTGGCTATTTAACATAGCCATGGAAAACGGCCCATAGAAATAGATGGTTTACCGAGCTTAATAGCATGGTGCGTCTTTCCATGGCAAACTGTGAGTCATAACCAGATGGTAATCTGATCTCATGTGATATAAATGATCATTATTCCATTTATAGATGGTTTACCTATTAAATAACCAGATGTTAAAAATGGTGATTTTTCATGTCAATCTGATTTTCGTTGGTCAAGTCCCCAACTTCATCCAACGGAAGCTGTTTCGCGGCCCGGACGGCGCGGGGGCCAAGATGGTGGGCTCCGAAACGCGAGTTGGAACCTGCAGGGTCTGACTGTGGTAAACGGGGGTAAATGGGGAAGTTATATGGAAATAGAGTATCATAGAGTATTAAATGGTGGTAACTAGCTGAACTATATATTATGGCATATATATATATATACACATATCATATATATATATAGATAACATGGTTTTAGAAACCAACTTATACCCTCCGGTAAATTCAATCAGCAATGGAAAAGTCACCATATACTTAGTTATATATATATACTAGGTAATTGTTCAAACTAAATAAGCCATTTTCCATAACAAAATGTTGGGTTACTGGAGGGTATCCAAGGGCAGGGGGTGGGAAGAAATCCCAAGCAAAAAATTGCATAGTTTGATGCAATTTGATGTAATTCGCCATTATTGAGACTGTTTTAGCCAATTGAATCTCCAAAAGATTCAATGTGAAGGTTGTACTGCTGTGCCTCTTTGAATACTAATTCTAAATTCGTTGCCTTTGGTGAAAATTTGGAAGACCTTATCAGAGGGGACCCCACAGACCCCATGGGCCCCACGCCGTTGCGGAGGCTTGTGGCAGAGTTTCTGTGCCCATGTCCACCTCCTCCGGCGCAAAATCCAGCTGCGGATGCGCAGGTTCAATGCCATGTTTACCATCCAATTACCATCTGGTTATTTAACATAGCTATAGAAGACAGCAAATTTAAATAGGTAAAATTATCATAACTCATCTATAAATGTGCTATTTTCCATAGCTATGTGAAATTGCCACAGTATTGCCAGTAGTATTGGGTGGTGCATGTGATATAGAAATTGGAGGCCTACTACTGGGTTTAGAGGTGCTTAAAAGCAGAACCCTTCATAAGGCGTACCGTACCTTTGATATCATGAAATTGATTGAATACAACTGAACCATAGAGTATATGCCGGGCTGCTCAAATTAGGGGTAGTAAAATGCTCCGTGCAAAATAAACCAGCCAGAAAGGGGGGAACATCTTCAAGAATCATCTGTTTGGGTGATGTTAAGTCAAGAAGCCCAGTATATTTCTCTACAGACACCGAATTTTGTTTTGTATCAAGATGTGATGTCTTCACTGCTCCAAATGGTAACTCGAGGACTTTGAACTACTAAGAAAGAGGGTATTACGAGGGTATCAGAGAGCTATACAATCCCAGAATATCCTTAAATTGGATGAAGGGACAATCTACAGGAAAACCCTATGGTTGATGGAGAAAAATGCGTTTAAAGAAGAATTAAACACATTTACAAACCATTGTTCTTGTAGATTTTCTCTTTCACCAATCCAACGATAGAAAGCCTTGACTCGATTGAACATATCACCTACACCTGGGTGGTCAATGCTGTTCATCCTAAATCCAGTCTGAACTCTCATCATATCATCGCAGTCAATGTGAGTCAGGGTAGTAAATGTATATATATATATACATATAATCCCCAAATGATTGGGATGGTTTATTGGTTTATAACATCTTATAACTATGGGGATGGGTCAAAACCTACAATTCCCAGTGGAGGTTTATTCACAGCTCGGCCTCTCGCTCCATCGTTGGAGAAGGCCTAGGCGATTTTTTTGTCACGGCGATGTCAACACAAAGGAACACACAGGTTGGCACCCATAGTCTTCCGATTGTACGCAAATGTGTGTCTAGATGTTAGAGGATTGTTTAACATAGTTTAAAATGTTGGTTTTTTCCAGCAGTATATGTTCAAGTAAGGTCGCGAATTTCGAAAGTGTGGTCTTGGGACAAATTCACGAACGACGGAATAATAAATAGAATTCTTGAGGGTATCCCCACATTCTTGTCAGAAGCCCATTTATCACATGTTTCTTTTGTGTTTTACCCATCGCATGGTTTGGGGATAGTTGCAGAATTGTACTCACCATTACTCACCTACTATCCACTTGTAAGTGGGATATATTGGTATACACTATACCAAAGGAATACGTTGGCCAGCGATAGATTCATTTGAATACTGGTCATATCTGGATGAATCCCCAGAAAACATGTGCACTGAAGAATATATATACTGTGATACATATATATATATACAACATTTATGTAACATGAATTAACATTACATACATATGTGTATATATATATATAAATTTTCATTGGTTTCGCTCTTTTTTGACACCGCAAGACCTTTGTCATAAATTCACAAATCGGAGTAACCAACTCCAAAAACTTAAAGCCTATCTCTCTCTCATGAGATGCCGAAACTTTACAGAAAAAGAGAGCCCACCAACTTATCTTTACTTCCGAGGACGTTCATTCATGTACATAAGATGTATTTATATGTATATATATGTGTGTGTGACACATATACATATGTATATATATATATATTTATTTATTTATTTGAAGATATATTATATCCCAATAAAATGTTGGACCACACCATATTTTCAGCCATGCGGCAACTCCGTGGGTACCGCCACCTCATCCGGCGAGGAGGGCACGCCGCTGATGCCTCAGTGTTTGGAGCAACAAACGATGTCAAGCAAGAAAAATTGTGATTTACCCAACAAAAATGATGATTTAACTATCAAAAATGGTGATTTAACAATCAAAAATTGGTTTTTGACCATCAAAAATTGTGATTTAACCATCAAAAATTGGTTTTTGACCATTAAAAATTGTGATTTACCTAACAACAATGGTGATTGAACCATCAAAAATGGTGATTTAACAATCAAGAATTTGTTGTTGACCATCAAAAATGGTGATTTAACCATCAAAAATTTGTTTTTGACCATCAAAAATTGTGATTTACCCAACAATGATGGTGATTGAACCATCAAAAATGGTGATTTAACAATCAAAAATTGGTTGTTGACCATCAAAAATGGTGATTTAACCATCAAAAAATTGTTTTTGACCATCAAAAATGGTGATTTAACCATCAAAAATTGGTTTTTCACCATCAAAAATTGTGATTTACCCAACAACAATGGTGATTGAACCATCAAAAATGGTGATTTAACAATCAAAAATTGGTTGTTGACCATCAAAAATGGTGATTTAACCATCAAAAATTGGTTTTTGACCATCAAAAATTGTGATTTACCCAACAACAATGGTGATTGAACCATCAAAAATTGTGATTTAACAATCAAAAATTGGTTGTTGACCATCAACAATAGTGTTGTAACCAGCAAGACATAGGGATCCAATCATCAAATGTTTGTGATTTAGCCAAAACCTAAATCTTCTCACCATGGTCGATCAATGTCGATCATAGGGGTTTCTAATAGGTTTCAAAAAAAAATACCATATTACCTCCAGTAAATTAACATAGACCCTGGTAGATAGGGGTTGGAAGATTAGTTTCCTCTAAAAATTGGTGATTTTCAGGGTCTATGTTAATTTACCAGAGGGTAATATGGTCCCCAAATTTGATGCATTTGTTCATATCCATTCAGAAGGGCCTTGTGATTTAATCCCTAGGCCCGGATGGTCAATTCCTCCTGACAGCGGCGCCTGCCGATTCCAGAGGAGCCGATTCCATGATGGGCGGCAAAGCCTGCTACGGGGGGATTCCATCAGTGGGAGATCCCCAAAATGGTTGGTTTACAATGGAAAATTCGCCCCCAAAAAAGGATGATAACTGGGGGTACTGACTTAGAAAACCTCCACACCGTTTTAAGTTGGGGAAACTGAGCTGAATCCTTGCCCTTCAATTCGCCTCCTCTTCCTGTGGTGAACCAAGCTCCGTGGGCGAGGAGGGCCGGTGTGTGGGGACTGGCAACTCTGCAGGAGACGTCCTCAGCTATTCCACTACTGGCTGCTTCGGAACGGGATTCCCAGTTCATGGATAGTAGTAGTAGTAGTAGTAGTAGCAACAATATGGAACACCCAATATTTTGGATAAGAAGGAGCAAATAAGCCCCCTACAATCTTGACCCAATTGGATTGAAAACATCAAAACTGGGCATATCACCAACTGAAATCCGCACTTAACACTCCAATTTGGCCATTTTGGACCGTCATGCGGGTGTACTGTGGGGTATCCCATTGATAAAATTTTGGTGGGGCCTATTGGGATATTATATCTCAATCAACAAAACATTGGCGTTTCAATACTCAAACCCACATGCTCCATCATGCTGGAATATCATCATAAATATTGAAAAAATGACTCACATGTAGGCAAGTAAACCACACAGTACCAATCTAAACCCACTCAGCAATTGGAAAGCAAGTGCTTCCAGCCGCAGTGTGTTTGTGTTGGGATGCAATGCCCATGTCTGCACACATGCATGAATGTGCATGCATCTGATTAACAGTTGTATATGCATGAACATGCGCATGTACAGTTTATATAGATATATAAATCCTATATCCTTATAAGTGCATATACATGTACTTACTTACATACATACATATATATATATACACGTATATGCATATGAGACATGTTCTAAATGTCTTGTATCCTGGCACCCTGTGGCCTCAAGGGTCCCAGGATCAGCGAAACAAGCACGGAGTACAGGGAGTACCATGGTATTTCTAGCAGAGTACGTGTAGTATGTAAGTAGCTAATATTAGTATAGGTAACATAGCTTTGCTCTGGATACTGTGTAAGTCATATGTATATATATATATGTAGTTTATTGGTAGATAACGAGTAATATGACAGGAACCGGTAGCAAATCTACAAGATACGTAGGGTGCATCTCTAGACAGTATGGTAGGGCTATGCAAAATTAAATACGCACATATGATATGTATCGCATATACTCACGCGAGTTTTATGGTGCCAAGTTTTCAGGTGTCCCAGAAGGCTAGGGACTACCAGGACAAATCAATCGGTGATCTGTTGTATCATTGATAATTTTATAACATTTTATAACTAATTATAACTATATGACTCTTTCTATCCTCCAAGATCAATCAAACATACCACTTGGGAAGTCCTTGGTCCTTATTTCTTCGGAAGCTGACCAAGCTGAGACCCCTGGCGGCTCTCTCAGGGACGAAAGTGTTCGGGAGGGAGCTGTTAGGGCTGTTAGGGTGCGCTCCATGCTGCTGGTGTGTACCTCGGCGCAGCTTTGCTGCAGATTTTTCGGCCTCTTCACAGAGCCATTTGGGGGCTTCCTGAAATAGAAGTATCCCCAAATCATCCATTTTAATGGTCCATAAATAGAAGAATTTCCATTATATAATTATAAGCCATCCAGCTATGGGGGTACCACCATGGAAACCCCCATTTGTCTAACGATGGGGGTTGGCGTTTTGTAAATACCAAAACTGTTGGGTTGTAAATACCACACACAGAGAGGAAATCACATCAACGTGAGGGGCGATCCTATCCATAACAACGGGATATGTGTAACCGAGAACAAAGGGCTTATGCAACCAAGAACACAAAATCCGACCAATTTCAGAGAAAATGTGCAGCCCATAAGCCCATCGTCAGTAAATCTCAGTAACCATAGACCAATAATGACCAATATGTCTTCTCCTTAGGTACTATTAAACATTTATTCTTTGATTCTGATCATGTTCCAAAATGGCCTGCAAGCTGGGAGGCTTGTGAGGGCGCAAACTTCCCGCTATGTGGCGTCAACCTTTTTGGGTGTGTCGAGTTTAGTGCAACCACAAAGCTGATATGTTGCTGTGTGAAACCATATTGCTTGGGGTTCAATCATTTTGAACCAATCCATTTGAAGCTCTTTGGGGTTCACACTATTTCATGGTGCTGACAGCAAATCACATGGGTGTCTCGGTGTCTTCAAACTAAAGAGTGATACAACCCTTGAGCACTTGACTTGGATGTGCATCCAACCTAATAACTGGCAAATAGCTTGGGATCATCCATATTAATCAAGCTCCAGCTGGGGACCCAACCACATCTGTCGGCTCCTTGGCACACGACCCAGCTGTGAAAATTCAAATTTCAATGAGGTCCTGCAAAGTCTGCAATGCCGAGACCCATCCAACCTTCCTATCCTTGGTGCCAAAAGCTGCTTTTTGGGAGTTGTCCCCTGCCACCCTGCCCGAGGGGCTACCACCGGCCTGCACTGGCCCGGGAGCAGCCATGGTGGGATCTGGATCTTCATCTCCTAACATGGCCAGCTACACCATGGATTGTTCCCGCAATCCGATCTGGGACTGGCTGCGTTTTATTCCCCAAGCAGTGTGCCTACAGGGCTTCTTGCGCTTAAGGGCTGCATTGATCGAGGGTCCCAGTGTATCCGGCTTTTCTGGCGACCCTTCATTGCAGCTGCTGCAACGTGCGTTTTGGGAAACCCCAAAGTCATCTTGGGATTCGGTACATCACTTCGCGTGGGTGCAAGGTTTCAGGCGCAGAGAGATTCTGTAAGTTTCCCTCAACAGGCTCCTTGTGGGGGTCCCTTGCCTGAATGACTTTTTTTATGTGTTCTTTTTAGTTTTGCATCAAAAAATAGTGAAATATCAATCTACATCCCTATTATTCTCTATTACTAAATAATATTATAATGCAGATCGAATTGTTGATGTTTAACTCCTATTATTATATATGCGTATCCTATAGTTGATATGTATTGAAATCCCATGAAATCGATGAAATTCCATGGAAAAGGCCATCAAAACCACGCGCCCCTTCTCCGACACTCCCGCGCCTACCGGCGTGGGTGACGGCAGGTCAGTGGGCACCGGCAACTCCTGAGTCCCGGCGATGCAACGACCACCCAAACGGTACCCTAAGTCATAGCTGCGATTTGTGGATGGTCATTCCCAAAATATGGTAATTTCATAGTTTTCGACTCATACAAAACCACAAAAATGCGGGGCAATCAAGAGATTGAAAAAGACATTGGAGAGAAATGGAAGTGTCATGATTTAACAACCAACAGGTTCTATTTGCTGTTGAAACCCGCATCTTTTCCGCAAGCATAACTTCTTACCCAGGCACCGTGGGCGACGCCAAAGGACCACTGTCGAAGGCTGCTGAGCTATCCAAATCCTGGATTCATGAAATCTACTGGACTGTAACTAGGTACCCTATGGTGATAGTTTGCTACCTGAGGAATCCAACCCCAAGTTTGCTACCCATGGTATCGTTCTATTTTTTCTTCCTTTCAGCAGCGGCCAGTTCAAGCCTGGCCCCAAAAAAAGATGAAGTGCTACCAAAATGGTACCTTCTCCAGAATAAACTAGGCTTATCAGGCTTCATTCTGGGTTGTGGCATGAGGCAACCAAGCTGTCGTTTGGGAAGATTCACCAGTTTCACAAAAATGGACCTGCAAATGGTGATGTCATGAGCATGAAACCAAGGGTGCCCGAAAAACAAAACAAACTGTTTCATGATCGCCCCGCATCAATATGGCAATTTGATGCAATGTCAATATATCTTAGTCTGAACTCTGATCAAATTCTCTCCATATCTCCTGTGCCGAAGCGATGGCTTCTTCGGCCACGCGCGTGGGTGCCTGTGGTGCTGTGGGAAGATGGAGGGGGGGATCGGAATGCGTTGAGTCAAAAATTAAATCCCCGCCAACATAGGAGTCTTGGGACTGTGAAAATGGGGAGAGTTCATCCATTTGTGGTGAACATGACTGGATATTGGCATGTGGGTCAAAATTTTAAGACCACCATAGACATCAATGACATATATATATATATATATATATGTGGATCTATGATATTTTCATGATCTTACATGTGCAGCATGTGCATATATATATACCCTCTGGTAAACTAACATAACTATGGAAAATCACCATTTTGAATATGTAAATCAACAAAGTAAATGGCCATGTTCAATAGCAAACTGTTAGTTTACCATAGGGGTTAATCATTATGTCAAAAGATTTCATGATAGTGGTTAATAAGCTATGTTACCACTATTAAAAGCTATATCTTAATTTACAAATCAATACTGGATACAATATATGATATTTCATGATCTTACATGTGCATATATATATATATATATGTATATATGGATATATTTATAAGTACATATATATATATCTGTATGTATATAAATATATATATACACGTAATTATGTGTATATATATGTATATATGTATATGTATATATGTAAATATAATTATATACATATATATACATGTATATATGTATAAATGTATATATGTATATATGTATATATTTATAAATGTATTTATGTATATATGTATATATGCATATATGTATACATGTATTTATGTAATTATGTATATATGTGTATATGTATATATATGTATATATGTAAATATGTTTAAATGTATTTATGTATACATGTATGTATATATATATGTGTGTATGTATATATACATATATATACATATGTATATATATGTATGTATATTATATATATATGTAAATGTATATATATATGTAATTATATGTATATATATGTATGTATGTACATATATATATATATAGATGTGTATGTACATGAAAGAAGGAAACTTTTACACAAAGAAGTCTTTACACAGACAAACTTTTACACACAGAAACTTTTAAACTCAAAAGCTTTTACACAGAGAAGTCTTTGCACAGAGGCGCCTTTACACGAAGTAACAAGTTGAAATTGGCAGCAGTTCTTTAGGAAAAACCCTTCGCAGGAGCTTTCGGGAACTCACTTGCTCC
>Ga0126342_10006253_pt1 | contig 21072 bp, 19 predicted proteins | sample Cyp1metagenome_FD_92528 | JGI IMG/M metagenome (GOLD analysis project Ga0126342, IMG submission 92528) | Coral microbial communities from Lord Howe Island, Old Settlement Bay, Australia - Cyphastrea 1 metagenome | ecosystem: Host-associated > Invertebrates > Cnidaria > Coral ...
CAAATTTTCACTCTTGAGTCACACGCCTGCCAATCGAAATCAATGTCCATGTTGTACACATTTTTTGACGACTCCTGCAAATACCAGCATTTTCTCTCTTCCCCTCAAAAATGACAATTTCAAATTCGTCACCCTTACAAGGGCGCCGAGTCAACCGGTTGCCTAGTTTTTGGTGTATGTTGCATTCTTAAAACCAAACAAACTGCTATGCGCAAAGCATGTTTGGTAGATACCTACCATTTTTGGAACTCTGAACCACTTAATGTGGTCTGACAATCAAGTATATACATGTATATACAATAATTACCCTTACAACCCAAATCTTCCTGGAGCAACTATCGTTATCACTGGCTTCATAATGACCAAGTAACAAAATCACAAAGTTCAAGTTATTAACCCTGTAGAATCCCACGGGTATCGGTAATTTAATATAGCTATGGAAATGGACCTATAGATCTTTCACAGTGTTTCACCATGTTTCACCTACTATTTGGTGATTTCCAGTTCGCAAAAGGTTAGTTTACCAGATTAACGTTAGTCTACCAAACTACATTGTTTTACCTATTATTTATCGGTGGTTTTTTCCAATGGGTCGTTGGATCGTTGGACCATGGTCTTCCAACGATCCAACGATCCACCCGTGACACGCGTCGAGGCGCCCATCTGATAGCCATTGAGCTCGCTGATGGCGCGCTGTGCGTCCAAGTGGTTCTCGAAGTTCGCGAAGCTGGCCGAAGAGAACCGAAGGGAACCGAAGAGAACCGAAGGGAACCGAAGGAACTCATTTGGTGAGTAAATCACTGTAGTTATCATATATTGGTGACCTGATCTATATCTATACTATCTATAGTATCTATAGTATCTTGAATATCTACAGAAACTATAGTATTTATATAGTTAACTGATCTATATTTATATTATTATAACTGATCTATAGTATTCTATCTATATTAGTAATACTGCTTAGGCTATAGTTATAACGGATCCATATCTGTAGTATTTACTATTTATGAATCTATAGTATCTATATATATGTATAACATGGGAAAAACAACAAACAACATGGGATTGGGTGTATCATGGTGTATACATGTATATGTATATACAGAGATCCTTAAATAACATAATTAGCAATAATGATAGATATAGTCATAGTTCCTTAAGGGGGATGGAAAAACCTTACATAATCCTGTTGGCATTTAATCCATCTGATGGCTTTGGGTGTTAATATGCAGATCCCAGAGATATGCATAGATATACACATAGTGGTAAATACATATGATAATACATGTATAATCATATACACGCATCATTAGATGGATCTTACTTACTGGAAATTTATGTAGGCTTTAGATGGTTTTAGGGGATTTGACTACAACACAAATGGCTAGAATGGACCAACAAGCAGTGATGACTATTGTCCGTTGCTTGTATACTAGACAGTTTAATACATGTCTATAAGGTTTGCTTTCAAGACAATGAAAAGTGAAAAGCACATGTTCCGTCAATTTAATTTATGTTAATTTATGAACAGTTTTGAATGAATCCCTGAATCCAGCTCACTTCTGATCGTTTTGCACATGGAAGGGACGCTGTCTTGACACCAACACTCCAAGTCAAGGGGGATCATCTTCCTCTTTGAAAGGGGGACAGGAAACTGAATATGTGTTTGATATTGACTGATTTTCTTTGATTATATCACAGAAAAATATGTAGAGTTCTAAAGAATTTTGTAGAATTATAAAGATGCAATTTGATGCAATAGCCATGTTTGATATTGTTTAATCATCATTCAAAGCCACCAGTGCCACACAAAGTCCCCGAGGATGCCCTGCAACAAGCCAGAAGCTCGCGCAGCCCTTGCCATCCAACATCCGCACATTGCTGGCACCGTACGGTGCCTTAGCCGGTCCCCATGTTTCGGTTGTTGGTGGTTCCACGAAAACATTCAATTTTATATCTACCCCTACCTCTACATCATCATCATCGTCATCATCATCATCACCATCATCGCCATCATCATCATCATCAACATCATCATCATCATCCTCATCCAAAATAGGTCAAAAACACAAACGCGGTTGAAATAACGACAAACCAGTTCTTGGCCGTTAGGATGAGGATATGCTTCTACATCTCAGAAAATCTTGCTGGGGCATCGAGGGTCTAAGATTGTGGTTTACATCATTGAAGGACGTAGCTTAGAGACATAATCACAGGTATTCAAACATGACTGGCTGGAAAATCCTCCATTGATAGTGATTGTCCCATTCAACCTCCATTTAGTTCCGGGATTTCCCAGCCATGTTTGAGTGTTGAAGGGTACGGTAGTGAATATCAACGGGTAAACGCGCGTCTTGATGGGGGAGCACTCACCGTTTTGAAGGGAAACTCTTCGAGGTAAACACCACTCCATAGGTCTATGCTGAAATGGGTGTGTCTGACCATGGGGTATGGGCATCCAAAATGGCTGGCTGGTTTTGTCGGGAAAATGTTAATAAACCATTGGATTTGGGGATACCCTATTAGTCTTGGCCACTGCAAACTCAATGAGAACGTCAGAATACATTCCCGACCTTTGACGGTGCAAAACCACCAGCAGTATATGTGTTTCCACATCCCCTCACTCTTCCTATGAAAAAACTGACACATCATTTCTCCGAATTGGCAGGGCTCACAACGACTGAGGCACAAAGATCTCTGAAAGCTTGTTGACACCTGACAGGCGGGAGGACGAAACTATTCGCATTTTTTGTTTTGGTGATCCAAGATGTTTCGAACATCAGGTGCCAGAATGGAGGGACAATTTGCAGGAAACCCTTCAATATGTTGTGGGAAAAACAGTGCACCAGTTTCCTTCGTGGTTTGCCTCTAAATCAATCCATTAAGGCACTCTGTGGCACCCAAAAAGAATGTCATCAATCTAGCTTCGATGGACTGGACCGATGGGTTGGTGAAAGGGAAAAATATGAACAACTGGAACCCATGTTCGTTTTGGGAATAAACGTGAGGGTTTCCTGTGATTTTTCCCTTTTTCCAAATTCTGGGATAGTCTGTGGGGTTTGCCCCCCCGATGGATTGAGAGCCAATTGAGTTCGTAATCATCCCATTTGTCGGTATGAAACAGAAACATGTTTGTTTGAAACCACAAGCTAGTGCGTACATTTTTCGCAGTTCTATAAACTTATGTCAGCTATATTCAGCTATATCATGTCTACAGCCCAACACTTGCAAAGTTGAGTACCGCAAATTAATCTGCCAAACCAACATGTACCATCCCCAAACGTAAATGTTGGATTGGATGGTCCATGATCTTCTGACAATATAGTTACACACAAAATTGTGTATAATATAATAAATATATATCTTATACATTGATATACATAGTGGAATCATGCATACACTGGCATACACAATCTAAAAAAAACTATGAAGGAAACAGTTGGTGTTTTTGCATATCAGCCGATATTTCACCATCAGCCATCATTCATAGATTGCATCCTCCATTTTTTGTTTCTTAAATGCCCCCCATGAAACACGCCCCCATCCATCAGGGCCCCACTGACAGAGGGAGGAACTCGGCCGATAAAGAGTTCCATGACCTGGCACAGTGATCATAGAACATGGGTATATTTAGCTGGGCAATTAAATCTTATGGACATATATATATACCATAAAAAAACAATGATATTACTATGATGTTTAAAATCATAATACATATGATATCATATTTATTATCAGATCATAACCGATATTAATTATGATATTGTAAAAGAATATCGAATGATATTATGTATGATGTTATACATGATATGAAATATGATATTAAACATGATATCACATATGATATATGTATGGTATGATATAATCATATTTTAAATGAAATTAATTATGATATTGTAAAGGAAGAGTATTTTCATATTGTACATTTTGTCAAGTATGAAATGAAATGTGATATCACATATGACATTAAACATGATATTACATATGGTATTATGTAAGAAATTATTTTTTTTATCATATTAATATTAGATGTGATATTATGAAATTATAAATAATATTATACACTTACATTCTCTATTAATAATGAAAATGATATTATATACAGCATTTTTTATGGTATTATGATACTATATCTGATATGAAATGATCATGTTACGTATGATATTATGATATTTTTTACGATATGATACTATGATATGATCTTTTGATATTATATATGATGTTATAATATTATATATGACGCTACTCTAAATTGAGAGTACATGGCTCTGAATATTGAGTTGCGCCATCTATGTCAAAGGCAAAGTACAGGGGATGGATGGCGCAACTCCATTTTCAAACAGGCAGTTCGCGCCATGTATGTCCCTAAAAACGATCTATTTTTTGCAATCTTCTGCGCTGGTTTGCACCCACAATTCTTCCTCAACATCAAGCTGCCTTTGGAGGACATAGATGGCGCAAGTCCCACTCATTCGCCAAAATCAGGCTGGGACTGCCCACGCAGATGGCGCAAGTCCCTCATACCTCCCTGCAGTCCTGCATGTCATTGGTCCCATGTTGACTGGACATTCCTCGAGATTAGTCAAGACCATGTATATATATATATATGTATATGTGTGTGTGGGTGTCCATGTGCGTGTTGACGTCGGGCATCCACCGGTCCTAAATGCCTGGCCACGCATATCAGTGAGCCCTGAAAAGGGTAGCGTCCGGGTGAATCGGGATTTGAAGAAGAAACAAAAGAAGACACTGTAGACTTTGATCCTCCCACTGACTTGACCTACAGTAAAACATGAGCATGACATCAACTTTGATAAACCTATATAGAGCAGGTGCGCCATCTTGAGAGGAATTACGCTCTCTTTAAATAAACGCGTTTTCTCATATCAAAAAAATGTTTGTTTTGGTTTTTTGTTTCGCATGAACCATGCCATGCAGCACAGAAACCGTCCTTTTTTGAGCCCATTGTATAGATGTTAGTCCTGTGCCTGATCTTCTGCCTCTTGCTTTTCCCTGCGGGTTTTCTTCTCTGAATTGTTGATTCCCTTTCTCAGATGTTCAAGAGCACCTTCACTGAACTCCATTCTGATCGTCGAAGTGCCAGATCCATCAAAAAGGACATGAACCAAACGTTCCTCCCACCCCCCCACAACCGCTGGCAGATGAATCTGCAGAATCTTGGGGCACAGGTGACTGTCAGACATGCATGCTCTGCGCCTGCGTTTCTTCACTTTCTCCGCGCTGTCCTCACCCTGCATGTCATGGATGGCTGAATGAAGCCTGATCAGCAGCTTGCTGTCTGCGTGTGAGAACCTTGTCCAGGAACTCACAGTCAACACTGGCCCGGTTGTTAGATCCCTTGCGCAAATCCAGTCTTTTGTCAGTGGCAAATTTGACAAGGCCTCTGTCCCACTTGGAGAGCTCAAAGAACCTCATGCCGTCAACTTCCTGTTGCTTTGGGCACCATGATTGCACTGGCTGACCCCACTTGATCACAATCTGGGTCTCAAGGGAAAATGCCATGGGCTCGCTGAGGGCAGGCAATCAGGTACAGCACATATATAGAATGTAAACACGCAAAAATGACCGGAAAGAATTTGAATTCGATTTAAATGGCGCAAATCATTTTTGAACCCCTCTAAAAAAATACCGGTGTTTGACTGGGATTTAATGGACATAGATGGCGCAAATCATTTTTTGGACAAAAAATCTAGTGGAATTTCAACGGAATCTACTGTATCGGATTTTTGTTAGCCTACAGTGGCAGTGGCAGAGTAGTGAAGAGCCCCAGCCTTCGACGCGAAGCAATCATTTGGCAGGTGCCGAACGCGGGCCGTGGGGTTATCCTTTATTTTAGGACACCCAAATATGTATATATATATATGTGTGTGTACATCGGAAATGTAGTAAACTTAGTAAACTATACACTTATGTTTCCATCTACTGGGGCATCTACCTTTTTCATTTTGAAGTAAATTGGTCATCCAATATGCGCCATTTTGCGGCGAAATTTTCCTCCATTGGATCTTTGACACAAGCCACATAGATGGCTCAACTCGTTTTATGTTCCAGCCAAATAGCGCCGTTTTCTTCCTCACCGCGCGGTGCCATCTTATGCGTATTTTGGTATTTGAGTTGAGCCATCTACTTTCATGTAGTATACATGTGGTATTAAATTAACAAATTATATATGACGTTAAATATGATATCAAAAATGATATGATATATCATATTAAATATTATATTATATATGATCTTAAATCCTATTATATATGAAGATATATGATATTCTATATCATATTATATAATATATTATATATGGTATTAAATATGATATTATATTTGATATTGTATTTGATATTGTATATGATATTATATTTGATATTATAATTGATATTAAATATGATATTAAATATGATATTTTATATGATATTATATCATATTCAATATCATTTTATGTAAAATATTAAGATCATATTATTCATGTATATTTGACAATTACTGTATCATCCAGAATCCCCATATAATGAATGTAGATAATGATGGGGATGAAATGGATACGATTGGATTTTCCAACAAGGAATGATGTAGGTAATTATATTTAGATATCGTGTAGTTTCGGAAATTCGGAACATCGACTCACAAGTTAATATGGTGATATGGTGATGGCTTAGTACACCCATGAATACTCATTGATGTCTGGGTAAATTATAATATCTCACTAACCAATAACCTGAATGGTTCAGCCATAAAAGGGGATGATTTCCCTCAAAAAAAACATGATTCCAGGCTTCGGGAGAACAGTGAGGTCGTTATAATTTACCCAGATTTGCGGTTACTCTCATGGGGGATGGTAAAAATGGCGGTGTACGTGACGTGACAGGGTCCGCAGATCCGCAATTCAAGCCAATGAGGTAAATCCAATCTCCCGTGCCGAGGTCATCAGCACCAAAAGAGAGATGTTTGGGCGCTTGGCTTTTGGACTATATTGAAAACCATAAATAAATACACAAATAAATGACAAATAATGGCTTATCCAATCATAATATCCAACAAAAACAAATATAATCAAATACCCAATATGGCTTATTAATTAGTTTACAAATAACAATGTTTATAATATTCAATAATAACGGGGTATTATTCAATAAATAACAAATACTAATAAACCATCCCCAGCTGGAGTTTATCATTGGCTATATATCTCTATTTGGGATGATTGCTAGGATGGTTTATTGGGGTGACCAAGTGTCTTCTGAGGCTTCCGCCCGGCCACAATCCATGTTTACATCTCGCTTAACATTTGGAAGTAGAGATATTGGCTGTAAGCTAATTGCTATTACAAGTAGCCCGATCCCATCTATCCTTGGAACTCCCCCGACATCCCGCCTCTACACCGCCAAGGGTAGCAGGCAGGTGAAGGGTTGAAGCTGTGACGGAGACCGTGGAGTTCCTTCAATCTATTGGAAGATGATAGTTTCTTCATGTAAGAAAATGTAGAACACTTATGAGAAAATGTCAATTGCAGTTTGGAAAGACATAATTTTCTCCATCCACAATCCAAACGCTTGCCCAATTTTTGTTATTGAAACCCTCCAGTTTGAGTCTGCTGAAAAACATCACATAGGAATATCAGGGGATGGGTTCAAAGACATCTGCCGGATAAGATGCCACTGCTGTTGCCGCTGGGGTGAGAATTTCGTCAACCGCAGACCACTTTAGAAGAGTCCATCAATTTGGCTACGCAGGTTGTAGGTCAATCAACAAATGTGTTTCTGGACATCTTACAAACAACTTCCAAAAAAAATATGCTTTCTGAGCCAAAATGTTTCGATGGGTCGCCATACTGTCTATAGTGGAACGGATCACGAATGCTTCAGCTGTAGGCCTAGTCATGACTCAAAATGACAAAGAATGCCTCTGAATGCCGCTCCGAATGTGTCTATATAGAAAATGCGTCTCAAACCCACAACATTGACTACCCCAAATGTAATGCTGAACGATCTGTTCAACAAATTAAAGCCCTGTTCCGTTGGCTTCAAAGCATCTAAACGGTGGCCTTCACCTGTACCTCTACACGTGAGTGTGGGTCAAAAAGTGGCACGAGTGGAGCCGCACCTCAAAATCAATACCAACTTGTGCAAATCTGCTATGGCTGCTATGGGTATGTGCAAAAATGGGGGTACTGGATGAGCCAAAACACATTCGAAAACACATGAAGTCCACGGGATGCTGTTGGTTTTCCTGAAATTTCGGACAAACCAAGCGTAGGCAGATCATGCGCCACCAAGTCAGACCCTTTTTGCATAGCGAGTCTTGGATACCCGGCATGCATAGAGGTTTGTTCCGCTCGTAAAAACATGTAAATATCCCTAGCATGGGCCATTTATAGGAAAAAGTCAAGTACTAAATCATCCATGCAAGAATGAGCTTGCCTTTTGCACCCTCTGGGATTCTGGCATTGTCACAAGGGCCATAGTCTTTGCCATACGTTTTTTCAACGCTGGAATGGCATGAAACGCGCGCATCGTTTCCTTCGCGGCAGGACATGAACATTGGCTGCTCGACCACATCTGTGGTCCAAAGGTTGGTGGTCGTTCATAAACCACAAAATGTACACTGGATCAGACTGGATCTGGGAAATTACTTCCTTTCCATATCCTGGAAGACATTCTTCATTGAACAGTATCCGATCATATCCCAATTATATTCCATTTTGGAATTCAACGCTATTCCGATAAAAGAAAGAAAAACGTTGGTGTTTCCCTATCGAAAGCATCATCCATGGCTCCGCCACCACCGAGCTTTTACCCAGATCCATCATGCGTCTTCATGCTGCGGCGCCGTCTCGCTGCGTGCCATCCTTCCGTCTCAATGGATTGGTTGAAGGATTTTTTTAGAGGAACCCCCCTAGATTTTCCCTCAAACCAATCCATTGATAGTGAATGTCAAATTTAATCAAAATGTCAAAGCCAAAATCTGTATGAGGATCATTTTGACATTCCATTTTAGCTGTTCGTGATTTGATCGTCCATCATTATCGTAAGAGAGATCACTTTAGTTCAAACATTTGTCAATCGCAATCTGTAAATTATGTGTACCATTAATTGCACGTGTCATGACTATCTATGTGTATCATATCATATGTATAGTCATTATATCTATGTCTATTTCATGAATCAATCATATGTGTTTATCATCATGAAAATTCCCCAAACAAAAATTTCCAAGTAGTGGATTTCCAATTGGGAAGATCAACAAAAATCACCGCTCTAAGCCTTGACCTGCGACTGGGAAGCGGGCCACTGACCGAATTGGTGGATGTTTAAACACAAATTTTGGTGCTTAACGGGGCTTAATTTGATTTCAAAACAACAACCTATAAAAACCGAGCTAATGTACTTTTCAACTAGGTCACTCGGATACCAGGGATGAACGAATGATGTACCTGTATCTATAGTTTGATGGCTTCAAAACCAGCAAACATAATTGGAGAGACCACATTGTAAAACATGATTTGATAGTTTTTTTTGGAATGTCAAATTCTACAATGCATACCCATATCATGTATGTCTGTGATGGTAGATATGCTAGTCATGTTCGGGGATGAGACATAATATGTGTATCAGTGTATATCTGTGTCTATGCCTGTCTATCTATCTATCGATCTATCTATTTGCCTTCCTGCTTACCTGCCTACCTACCTATCTGCTTCTTGGCTGGAGGATGTCAGACTGAAACCATGCTGGCCTAAATGCTGGCCTACTAATCCCAGGATGGAGGACATCAAAATCATCTACAGTATATGATTACATCCTGCCTCAGGACGTTTTTATTATGCTGGTTTCTGGCAACAATATGTTGAACTTACTGAAAAAAGGGGGTGGCAAATTGTGGCATGGCCGTATTCTGTGAATCATGGAAAAGTATAGAACATTAAGAAACACACGGAGACACCTGGACATTTGCCGCCATCATTCATTGGTTCTCCATATTTCTCCCAAACTGGGCGGCAAGCCCTTGATTCCTGAGCCATTGCAACCTGGCATCGATATTTCCATATGGAGGTTTCCAAAAATATGGATACCCCCAAATCATCCATGTTCAATGGGATTTTCTATCAACAAAAACCATCCTCCATTAATGGAACCCCCCATATGTTACCATCTGGGTGAATTATAATATTTCACTGACCACTAATCTGAATGGTTCAGGCATAAAAGGGGATGATTTCCCCAAAAGAAAAACATGATTCCAGGCTTCGGGAGAACAGTGCGGTCGTTACAATTTACCCAGTACCATATATTCCCCAAAAAAAGATCCCACCTGAGCCATTTGCAGAACTTCATCACGACGTCCCACCAGCAAGGCCAGGTGCAGCTCAACTGGGGATGAAATCGACCCGTGTGAACTACCCCAAATAGCAAGGATTTGAATTTAAATCTATAATCTCTACAGTTATGGCCATGTATTAGTGATAACTGGTTGTAAATGGGATTGTATGGGATTATACATTCCATTTTTATGGAGTTATACGTACGTATAACTGGTAAAGGGCCATAACTGTAGGTATTCAAAAAACACATCCAATATTATTTGCTAACATGAATCCAGAAATGGTGTAATGGCTGGTGAAATGAAATCTATATAATGGTTCAATTCCATAGTAATTTAACAAATGGACTGGTTAAGCAAGGTAATTTAACCAATGGAATCTCATGAAAAAACTAACGTTAGGTAAATAGTGATTCAATGGTTAGTCACTCAGTGGTTGGATTAACCATTAAAATCGTGGTTTAACTCGATTATAGCATACTATAGCAAGCTTCAAAGAAATGTAGAAAAAAACATCCTACCAAAGTAGTGATTTATCATAAACTGCATATGTCTCTTTTTTTCGGGTGTACAACAAAAGAACAAACATTGAATAATCGGGATGTGTGACTCCTAGAGTGATTTTTTACTTGGGAGAAGAGCATCAAAGAATTGAAAGAGGTGGGAAAAAAAGGTCATGTAATGAACACACATGAGGATAAATTGGGATGATCTTGCAATGGAAAATCCTTCATTCTTGTCTTCTTCAAACTGGGGACGTTCCAGGGCCATGTATAAGTACTGCAATAATGCAGGAATGCACAGCATCAAAGTTCAGTGGGTATTTCAAATCGTCAAGGTCAAAGGAGGCTGATTTCGGCGAAGATGTGGGATGGCTCCAAGTGCAGCTTCTGCTCTTAAGAATGGTCGCCCCTTCAAAGTATTAGTAAAGTCAGCTTCAACTTCCAGGATTAAACATGCACTTTGATTTAAAAAACCTATGCGGACAAAAGAAAAAACATAACACAAACCTGATCTTTGGGCAAGGTATTCTCAAATTGAAGCATTTGGTCCTTGTCACATGAGTGGTTAATCGAAGGTCTGCGCCAAGGTACTTTCTCGTTTGTGGTCTTGCTCAGGTCAAGTGTCTGTCTCAAGGATCCCCATTGAAACACGACGGACGACGAAAGACGACGAAGAGGAAAAAACGAACAAAAGGGTTTCAAGGGTTCCTCTACGGGACCTCCGGGGGAAGAAATTCCAAGGGTTCCTCTCCGGGACCTCCGGGGAGAAAAAAATAAATAAATAAAATCAAGACGGGCACATACCATTGAGAAAAACACATAGCATGTTTTATGCATATTTGCAATGTTCGGTCGCAAGTGTTCTTCCCCGGGGTATGGGTTTGTCTCCGGGATTTCTTTTTTTTGCAGCCTTGAGCGCGAGCCTTCACTGTGGGAAAACACTTGGACCTGAGAAATCCTTCGAATATGGGAAAGTTTTCGAGGAATACTGCTGGGAAACCAGGACCTTTGAGGAGGGGAAAAAGAAAGCACCTTTGATACAGGGAGGAGGGCCGAGACAGGCACATACCTTTGAGAAGGTAGAAAACCCTTCATCCATACTTTTGAGTCAAAAAGGCGACACAAAACCTGGCCTTAAGATTCAGAGCAGTGGATCCTTTTGGATCCTTTTGGGATCCCATGCCATCACAAGCCCGGCGCACATGGGATCCACTTTACACCAGGACATGGGGCCTGCTGTTCTCATTCGCCGGAGGAGACTAGTGAAACAGTGAAACATCCCAATTTTTGGTGGCGCCCTAATCAATGGATAGCCAATTCATCACCAGGGACAAGAGAAAATTCACAGATGTCAAGGTGCGATCCCAGATTTCGTCGTCCTCATCTTCGTTGGAAGAAACCACCTCCAACAACAGCCTCAACTCATCTGGTTGGCTTCGAAAACCAGATTTCGACATATAAATTCATTGTTTTGAATCACCCAACACAATAGTCCAAAACTGCTAAAGGTCTTTTAGTGGCTAAACCCAGCAGGGAAAAATGTTACTGTCCAATTCTCAACTTGTGCTGGACATTACTTAGAAATTATGAGCTGGATCTTCCATGATTTTCCTATTGAAGATTATTCTGTTCCATTACCAAGCTGGATTGCCGGAAGTGAATTGACAGCACAAGACATGATTTTCTTCACATGAATGGATATGTTTGAATCAGCTTAATTAATGAGAAATGGCAGAACCATTATGAACCATTTACAATTTGCAAATGTTCCAGCGCCAAGCCGCCAAGTGAGCGGTGTTCGAAACTTCAATAGTAGAAAAATGTAGCCAATATGGTGAGTCTATGATCGTCTTGCTACCGGTTTCTGTGGGGCATAGTAGCCAGGAACCCCTTTGCTTGCGCGAAGCTTGCGCGAACCTTACGCAAAATTCAGGATGTTTGAAAACCTTCAAGGGTCAAAATTATACACGCAACAATTAACTCCATGGCCTATTACCATTCAGAATCCCTTTTCGTTGTATATTCATTTATTTATGTTTCAATGATCTACGTGATTTCGGGCTTGCGCGAAGCTTGCACGTACATGAGCTTGCGCGAAGCTTGTGAAAAGCTTGCGCGCGTGTGACGCCATTCAATTTCTTAAAGAATAAATTCCACCGAATCGCCGAATACTAAAATCAATTGCCGGCAGTTTTGAACGTGGCTCATGTTTGATTGGGGGAAGCACCATCCAAAACATATTGGAACCTCCGGAACATCTCAGGCCGTCATTTCCAGATCCCAAACTTTGCCCCATTATCACTTCTCTTGGTTAAATCCCTATTTATTCTTGGATTCATCGTCCAAGTCAATTGCTCCAGAAGATCTAAGACATGGATCGACAAGTGTCTCCACCAACAATTCCAATATATATATATATATATATACACATATATATATAATTTAATGCATGTATACTAATGTTATTTGTGCATGTTTGCTCATGGATGGAATCCAAATAATCATTGTTTACCCTGGTTAGCGAAGTGTCGACCAGCCAAAACAGGACCCAACATTGGATATGTAAGAAGAAATATATTGGTTGTAGTATATTTACCCTCAAAATTAATACCTAACAGTATGTAAAAAAAACAAACTACCATTTTGTATTGGCAAAAATATATTCACAATGTTCTCCATTTTCAAGACTTTATCATTCAACCCATCTTAAACACCCAGATTCATCCATGTTTCATGGTGAAAAAAATGGAAACTCCTGAAATGGCTATGAGTCATTGATAAATTGGGTACCCCAACAATTCGATAGTACTAAGAAATACATCCCAGATCTGGCAAACCATCCCAAGTTAAGCATAATGTTATAAATAAACCATCCCACTTGGACAATTCCCACTTCGCAACAATAGACATTCCAATCTGTCCCTGCAAAATTCTGACCCCCCACCAAATCGCCCAGCAGCTGTTTCTGCATCTGCTGCAGCCACCCAACGACTTCCTCCATGGCTCCCGTTCGGCCGCCCGATAAACGACTCGCGGTCAGCGAACTGTGGACGGCCCGCGCCTGGCGTTTCACCTGGCGTGGGAATTGGGATGTTTCACCGTGAAAAATGGTGTTTTTGTTTTGGAAAAGTGAATGTTCCATCGTGGAAAATACGGATTTTGTTAAGATGAAAAAGTGAGGATTGTGCGCAAATTTTCAAATTTTGGTATGCAATGAGGGTAAACAGACACACGTGTCAACGGCAAACAAATCTAAGCCCTTCTCAAGCCCCCTTGAAGCTCCCCTTGAAGCCCCCTGGAGAAGGGCTTGAAGCCCCCCTTCAACCCGCCCCTTCAAGCCCCCCTTCAAGCCTTCTGAAGGTGAAGGGCACTGTTCGTTTTAGTCTTCGGATCCTCCCTGCCACCGCAAGCTCCGGATCAAGTGTTCCCCGCCGGACCTTTATCGCAAGCGATCAGAGTGTTCCCGGTGGAACCTAAAACACAAAGAATCTCCGAAGATTTACCAGATAGAATGCCAGAAAGAATGTCTGCCAGATAGAATGCCAGGAAGAATGTCAGAATATATGCCAGAAGCTATGTCAGAATAGATGCCAGATAGAATGCCAGAAAAAATGTCAGAGTATATGCCAGAAACAATGACTTCCAGGTGGTATATGTCAGAAACTGTGTCGGAATAATGGATCAGGGCGGGGATCACTCGAAGAAAACAATGTATTTTACTGTGGGAAACGCAACGCCATAAACCCAGCACTTGGCGATGGTTTCTACCACCCATTTCTGGTGATTTTGGGGGTTGACTCCACCGGCCTCGGACTGGATCAACTGCATCACGGCGGAGACCACATAAGCACCATCGGGTCCTGAGCATGGCATGGGAATCATCCTAAGGTATTCCAAAAAAAAAAGGGCTGATTCACCATCAAACATCTAAAAATATCCGAGAAATTCGAGACATGTAAAAAGCGTTGTGAAATGGAATTGGTATGACGTAGGCGTTTGACAAAAATATGTACTGTCATGAATGTATACACGGCATGAAATCATCGTTTGTCATACGAAAATATACTGTAGGCATAGCACTATAGAAAGCAGTTGGTCAACCCATCAGTACTGGATATGGGTCCGATTGAAAACAGGGAACTTGTTCCGAATAAAAAATGCGACCAACCACTGGATTTCAAGGGTGCCTTACTTTCAGACAAACCCAGGTAGCATATGCCCATCTTTGTCAATTACATGGTATAGAAAATGTTTACATGAACAACAAGTTTTGAATTTCAGATACAGCTGAAGGAAATTCATTGTGTTTCCTTAAGAATCAAGACAGTGAAACCAAAAAAACATTTCCCAAAGTCTTTGGACAATCCAATCGCCCTAATATTAAACACCCCGAATTGTATGGCCCTAAATTTGTGATTTCATATGCTTTCATCTCCCAACCAAGGTTACTGGGGCATGAGTTATCATGAATTCCAACATTTTCCGGAACATCGACCCACCCTTAAGGACAGCTCCCATCAGCAGCGAAGCCAAATCCAAGGAATGGCATGGCACCTCCTTTAGCAAATGGAAAACCCACCATTTCCAGATCCTTTCCTTGGGTTTTCTCCACGGGGTTTTCCGATCTTAATTTACTGGAGGGTATATATATTGCATCGCACTTACCTAGTACTTATATCCACATTTATCCCAAAAAAATATCAAGCACATACCAATGGGTCAACTGGCGGTCAATTTATGTGTAAAAACGGGTGCCATGTTTTCCCGAAAGGAACTGGCTATTAATATTATATGTATAGAGGTTTCTTCCGCATCAATCGTTTTTCAAAAACTGTCAAATATATGCAATATGAAACATACAGACAAAACAAATATTTACGAGGGCTTGAAAAGCATGTGTTTATACATGGACTAATATATACATATGATATAGTTTTAAAACCTACCATACAAACCAAACTTCCAAGACATTTCCCGTGGAACTACTCTCCTCAATCTCTCCTCGTTAAAGGCTTCCAGCACTCTTTGCGCCACCGAGGTCGCGCAGGTCGCCGATGACGAGGCCGCCACTGGCATGGCAAGTAATCCTGGGCCCAACGGGATCTCAACCGTTTGGATCATCCAAGCTGATACTGTAATTGGTGGGTTCGATGGGGTTAGATTTTGCCTACAATGCATGTTGTAAATAAAATCATATATATATATATATACACTATATATATATATATGTGTGCATATAAACATAACCATCCTGAAGTAGACTCAAGTAGAAAGAACATACTAGAATAACGACATGAAATTTAATGATGTCCCATTTTCGTGATTGTTCTTGAAAATGTCACTATTCAAATTTCTACCCACGCAATGGCGACCATATTTGAACAACATGGGATAAATGCGAGAATAAATGGGATAAACATGTATAGTCAAAGCCATGGAGGGTTGAACCAGGCTGACGAATCGAGAGTACAAACTGGAATGACCTTATTGGGAAGCACGATGCTTAAACCCAGGTCAGCGAGGCATACCGATCTCTAAAGTCTGACATAATGTATCCAATGAAAAAATGGGTTGCGAGATTTCTCAGCAACCAACATAGACCTTCGTGTTGAAAAAATTGCTTTTTGGCAGGGTCGATGTATGTCCATATCAGGCCTAACAGAGCCAGTCCTCAGTTTCCACTATAGCAGCTTAAGTTATGTTCATCCGAGGTTGCACTAGACTACCCACCCAAGGTTCAACCAAAAAAACTCCACAGTTTCTGCCAAGGCTCTCTTCACCTCCTCCATGTCTTCCTTGTATGGCGCCAGGCTCCGTGGAGCCGTGCTGATCGCAGCACACGCCCGGTGCCTGGGCAGCCATGACTTCTGGGGTAAATGTGTGATGTACGGACGGTCCCGTGCTTTCCATGGATAGTTGTCCAAGTCTATCTATCCATGTGTCTATCTATGTGGCAAAATCGCCGATTCGGATTCGCCTGTTTAGTGGCCCAAACTCCTCTGCAGATCGCGGCATGAGACGTACGTTGCAGTGGCAAGACTGGCTGCAGCTGAAGTCCAAGACTTGCTGCATGCACAAGATGTGTGCTGGAATTGCTGAACATGCTGTAGGATCCTGCACCATGTTGACACAAGTGGATTTCATGTTGGATTGAAACATAAATGCCCATATTAGATGGCCATTGCTTGCACTAAACGAGCGAACCGTTAAGCCAAAACAAGGCATGAGCGTTTGAACTACATTTGCCGCAGCATCTTCGTGATATAAAGACCCCTAGCCTTGCATCTGCATCACCTCTTCGAACAAGCGGTAAAAATAACATGAAGGCAAAAAACAAACAGGGTAATGTAGGGGATATAAATGGGGTATCCAAAAATGGTTGGTTTATAATGGAAAATCCCATTAAAATTGATGATTTGGGGGTACCCCTATTTCAGGAAACCACCATGTGGTAATCTACAAAATACAGTAATAAGATGTAATGCCAACACCGGATTAATAACCCCCCCCCAGAAGGTCAGGGTATACCTTGCAAGGTCTTTCTTTGCTTTCCACGTAAATAAACGCCCCCTTGGAAGGGGTTGATTAATAAGGGGAATCCTCTGATTATTATTGATGGGGCACATGGGCTCATGGGGGCCCTTTGGGAGCTATCGAAATTGCTGATTTGTGTAAAGAATTTGATTAGAAATCGATCATTTGGGGAATAGTTGTTTTTCAAATTTTCAATGATCAGCAGTGATGATTTCTGGTGTTCATGAGGTTTCAACTTAAGTATAGAATAAGGAAACCAATTGAAAATAAAGAGAGTTGGACAATAAAACAAAATGGGATTTCAGCACTGGTGGTTGATTAATCATGTCCGGCCAAAACGGTTTATTAATCCTGGGGGACCATCTGTTTTTAAATTGCAAAAAAAAATGGGAGGAGGTTGATTAATAACGGGGTGTTATGATTAATAACGGGGTGTTAACTAATCCTGACTTGACATTAATACGTAAGAACGCATCCCCAACTTACCCAAGAATAAAGCCTGCTGAGAATACTAAATCATATTTCGTAACTGGGTTTTCGCTTTACCACAACTCTAAATACTGTATCTGGTTGCAAGATGTTCCAAGCATGTTTCACCTTCCAGACGACATTCACAGCGTTGACACGCACTACCAGCAATACCAACTTCTATTCGGGAATGGGCCAACCTATCTCATGGTTATGACCTTGCAGCAACGTGGTTCTGGGGTACTGATGGGTACTGCACTTTCTGGACCACCAGCAGCAACACAGATCCAGACACTTTCCCAGTGGGTCATACCCAGTGAAATACAGCTGGGAGTTGATCCGAGCCCCAGGCCATGCAGCCATCCAGGCCATCCAGTCCAAGGGCCCAGTGGGGACACACTGTTGCAATTCCCCCCCATTTTTCCTAGTATAGTTGTTGGGAGATTCAACTTCCATCAGTCACACAAAAAATGGGGATGCAGAGATGCACTAAAATATTTGTTGTATATGAGTGATTATTGAACGATATGATGATATATAGTAGCTCGTGATCATGCAGATCACGTCCATCCATGGTCCTGAAAATTCTCTTTGGAGCAGCACTGCTCCTCCCACCACAGACCCCGAAAAAGGAGTGAACCATATGTGAAAAACGGGGATTTCATCCGCAAAAGCACCAATGTCATACCCTCTGGTAATTTAACATAGCTATGGAAAATCACCATTTTTAATGGGAAAATCCACTATATATGGTCATTTTCAATAGCTATGTTAAATTACCAGAGGGTAATTCAGCAGCCCTGATTCATCACTGGATAATCTTCTTCGCCAGGTTACCACTCCATGAGTCCTTTGGAGATCTTCCTTAGCTGATTCCTGCACTGTTGGCGCTTCGAGCGCCCCTGCAGCCCAGCTTTCTCGGCTTGAAGCTCGTGCACTCGTTGCTTGAGGTCCCCAATCTGACGAAGAGCGCTGGACAAGTTGCTCTTCCTAGGCAGTGACAGGCTGAAGCGCAACTGCCATGAATGGATTGGAAAAAGATTGCTCATGAATCGATTTTAAAGAAACTGTTATTTGTTTAAACACCATTTCTTCCAGACTGTTTTTGATGCCCAGTTTCCCCTGAAAAGAAACTGCATCTCTGAAAACCAACTGATTTGTTTATTGCCTGTGGATCCTGCCACACTGAGATTTTAAGCGTGCCGCATCATGGTAAACCACACTAAACTCAAGAAATCTGGATATTGACAACAATAAATCTGGAGTTTAACCAATGTCTTCATGTTTGAGAATGTTTAGATGCCAAAGGTTTCCGATGGACTGGAATATCATTCTTTTTCACCGAACAACAAAGATGATGGACCATGATGGACCTGGGTATCAAGAAGTTGAATCTGCCCAAACAAGTTTCAACTCGTCCTCGCCACTCAACAATGAGGGTGCCTAAGTGCAGGCGACAAGTGTGGAGATTGCTACATGTTGTTTCTTCTCGTGTTTTTTCCAAAACGGATTATAAGAAATCCATACATTTTCCTTAGGAGGTATTCTGATATTATATATCAACATCCAAACATTCTCCCCTAGTAGCTACTTTGAAGAAGTGGTCTTCTCTTTGTTCTCGAGATAGATTTCTACCATCCCTTAATCAAACATGGCAATGGTAAATCATCCATTTAGTTCCAGGATTTTCGCAGCTAGAAATGTCCATTTAGTTCGGGGATTTCCCAGCTAGCCATGTTTGATTGCCGGAGGGTACTAGTAGTACCAGTTGCCATCTTTCAATGTGTTTCTGAGCGCTAGACAACGGTGAGGTGGGCGCTACGCTTTGGCGCCTGGGGTCAAGCAAGTTGTTGGGTAAAGCAGTGAGACACACTTGTCATAATGTCATCCACTCTCTCGTTGGATCCGTCAAAATGAGACATTATGCAGGAAACCATGGTTTCCCCAGCAAAGGGGGTCCTCAGTTCTGAGATTCTCCATCTTTCCAATCCAACTTCGGTTTGAAATTAAAAAAATGATCCTCGCAAATTCCAAGTCTCTCACTCTCTGGTAGTCAAACTGGGTGGTCATGGAAGTTGGCCACACACGTGGATGATTCACTCATGAAAAACATGGAAACATAGGGATTTACCACGCCAGCCAGGTCCGGGCAATGGAAAATGGGTCATATTTCATTGTTCATGATTTTCCGCAAACAAAAGAAAACATGTGTTTTATATATCCCTGAAAGTCAAACGACGTGTTTTCTACCGTAGAATTCTGATAATCCACACATTATCGTAAAACGGTTTGTACCTCTACTGTAAACCCTAAAACCTAAAAGTTTTCTACCGTTTTAGGGTTTTATAATGTTTTATATAGAATTCTAACGATATGTTTTACGTAGATATTACGCTGACTCGGGTGCAGAAGGGCTATCTCCCTATCTCCAACCTCGGGCACGGATGGCACCGCCTGCCTGGCATCTCGTGGTGATTTCCGGGAGAAAACATCTACAACTTGGCAAAGCAAGGATTACCCTCTGGTAAACTAACATAACTATGGAAAATCACCATGTTTAATGGGAAAATCCACTATAATGGCCATGTTCAATAGCTATGTTAAATTACCAGAGGGTATTTTATATGATGTTATTCGAAACATATTCGAAACACTCAGGTTTTCAGCAACTAAAGTCGTGATTTGATAAGTGAGACTTGTGAAGACTGGATTGGAAAGCAACATGTCACAACAACTCTACTTCAACCGTCATACTTTCGACATGTTTTGACCATCAAACATGGCCAGAAACCAATAGAACATGATAGAACACCAGTTGAGTTGAGTCGTTTACCTTTACGTCGTACTGTCAGTTTTTCTTGAAGCGACCATAGGCTATCCCAGACTCAGGAAACCTGCAGTTGCCAACTGGATTCCTCCCCGTTGCCATTTAAACAGTTGTGACCAATTTTAACAGGTTTAACGTAATTACAATGTTTACTAATCCCACTACTTCCAAGAACAAAGTTAAACGTTGTCGTCCAAGTAAAACCATGACTTTACTTAAAGACACTCATTGACTGCTGATATATAAATATATATATAGTCAAAAAAGGTGACCTTTCCTCTGAGCCTAATCGAATCCGTAAATCAATCCTCAAAATTCTGAATAAAAATATGTGGTTTCCATGCTCAAGTTTTTGATTGGTTTTCACGGGTTTTTCACTGTCTTTTCACGGGTTTTTCACGG
>Ga0126342_10006254_pt1 | contig 21072 bp, 18 predicted proteins | sample Cyp1metagenome_FD_92528 | JGI IMG/M metagenome (GOLD analysis project Ga0126342, IMG submission 92528) | Coral microbial communities from Lord Howe Island, Old Settlement Bay, Australia - Cyphastrea 1 metagenome | ecosystem: Host-associated > Invertebrates > Cnidaria > Coral ...
ATATATATATATATGTGGTGTTCATTGATGTTCCATTTATCATCATTTAATATGATTTCTATGGGGGTTTCCTAAAATAGGGGTACCCCTAAATCATCCATTTTAGATTGGGATTTTCCATTATAAACCATCCGTTTTGGGGATCCCCCATTTATGGAAACCCGCATACAGTATACATATATATATATACCGATATAGGGATTTTGATGGACTTAATTAAGGTAGGTACCTCCATTTTTTTCCAGAAGGGGACACCCTCAGAGTGCAGTTTTTTGACTGTTCTCTTACACATGCACTGACAGTTTCTGCTTGGCACATCTGCAATGGCAATGTCACTACTATGCAACCATTAACAATTTCTGCTTGGCTTCTCTGCAATGGCTAAACAAAACAAAAAAAAACAACAAAATGACAAGACCCAACTCTCTGCCACTACTCCACCCTTGGGGTGTGCAATCTTTTTTTTTTTGTTTTTTTTGTTTCTTGGTATTTTTGTTTTTTTTTATTGTTTGGTTTCTTGTTTTCTGGTTCGTTGTTGTTTTTTTGAAGGGCTGGCAAAACAACACGAAAGTGAAGGACCTAGACCTAACTCTTTGCCAGTTCTCCCACTTCAGGGGTTTGCAAACTTGCTTGTGGTTGTTTTATTGTTTGCTTTGGGTCTATGGTTCCATTAGAAAACCATGCAAAAAAACCATGGCAAAATGCAGGTATCACCGGGGGAAGCTTAGGGACACAGATTAGGCAATTTTGTCTGTTTATGTAATTTTTCAAAATGTGTTTAAAAAACATTGCAAAAACATAGGCAGCCAATGAATTTGTAGAACTGATTTTGATATTGACATTGTTGAGTCAAACCCTTAAGTCAACACATGCTCAAACACTTCAAATGATTCCCTTGAAAAGGAGTGATGCATCTCTTTAAAGTGAGTGCTCCCTTCAACAAGTGCATTTCTTTTCAATGGTAGAGCATCCCATTGAAGTAGGACATGTCTTAGTCTACTTCTATGTCAAAAATGAACCCTCTAGCACATGCATTGCCCTTTTCACAATATGTTTTTTTTTTTTTTAACGCAGAACACATGGTATATGTTAGCATGTAAAATATGTCCTTCACAATTGCACATCATTTCTCTGAATGCATAATGTGCTATTCTTCCAAGACAGGGAACCATATTTGAAGAATAGCACCCTTTGATGTAGGCAGCTCTCCTCTTGAAAAATGTTGTAATTTGAAGAACGTGCATCTTTAAATCCTAAGACAATCAAACATTGTTTGAACATATGTTTGAAAGAGTATATAATATAGTCGTCCTTGAAGAATATGTTGTTTTATTTTGTGCAACATCCCCTTGATATGAGTGAGATATTTGATTCAACTAATACATTATTGTTGGATAGTATTGAAAGCATGTCTTTAAGTGGGAGTCGGAGTTGTCTAAATGAAGGCTGGGCTGATCTGACCAAGGGGAAGAGTACACATGTCAAACACAAGTAATCCAGTTTTCCAAGAATGCTGCTTCTTCACAGGAATATTTTTTGCCATACAGGTCAATATGTGGTAAGAAGCGAAAGAGCACTCTTTGATAATGCTCACAGTTTCAAACACATTGCACTTTGAAAGGGATGCTCTATGTCAATAATGCTGCATGTATTGTGCAGAAATATTATTTTTTTCCAAAGGGACACTGCTCCTTTCAAAGGAGGGTTAGACATCTGGAAATGCACATTGCACTCCTTCAAAGGGCATGGTGCAACTGTTCAAGGAATTCTTCATATTTTGTTTGGATATTGTCCCTGCAAAAACACACTGCATTGCCCCAAAGGAAGATTAGTCTTATTCAGAAGGGTATGTTTGTTTTGAATACTGCATTTGTTGGCAGGTATGGGGATGTTGTAATTATGTTGAGGACATCTAGCATATTCTGCAGAAATTGTGTTTTTTCTTGAAGGGACGCTGTAGTAGTATTTATCAAAGGTAGGATGGACACCTGGACACTTCTTCAAGCAATACATACTCTCTAGTAGACATGAACACAGCTTCATCTGTAGTTTAAGCTTTAACCATCTGTAGTTTAAGCTTTAAGCTTCAAGCTGCACTCTCACTGCGTCCTGCTCTCTTTTTTTGGAGGGTACCTGAAATGGCCATTGATGTATTGGGGGGATTTTAGTGGGCTTGATGCCCATTAGATGGGGACAACAAGTGCGATGAGAAGAGCTAGAGGATGCAAGCGATATGATAACGCACTATATATATATAGCTTTGTAGCTATACGGAGATAAGTTGGGCCGATATAGATCTATATAATAATATATATATATATATATGTAGCCTTTTGAGATGAGGATGCAAGCGATATGAACTATGAACCAAGAAGTAGCAAAGATCAAGTTGGGCCGATATAGCCAGCGGACACGACAACCAACGGACACGATAAAATTGTGACGCTCCAGCTTTGCGGAACACCTGAACTGGGGAAGCCACAACAACCCTTCCAAGAATTGGGATAATTGCAACCTCAACCCAGGCGACCTAGTCATGTGAAAACCGCTGAATTTTGAATTTCTAGTGACTTGGTACGCAAAATGATAGGTTTTTTCCGGGTCAGAGGTTCAAGATGCCATGCGCAGCATCAATCTTGGTAGATTTTGAGTATTTGTTTTGAGTCCAGCATGTGCTCCCGCAATTTCACATAGCTATAGAACATGACCCATTTAGTTCGATGATTTACCTAGCAAATAGTATTTTAATGGCGTTAATGGCTGGTTGGTGGTTTGGAACATTTTTTATTTTTCCATATATTGGGAAGAATCATCCCAACTGACTTTCATATTTTTCAGAGGGGTAGGCTCAACCACCAACCAGATGGCGATGGTCACAAGGTGCATAATGTGCATTATACACTCCAGAAGGCACCATATTCATTGTGTGAATATGGTATGCATTATACTTGTCTGAATATGGTCATTATACACCATATATATATATATATATGTGTGTGTGTGTGTGTCACCTTACGGCATTCCGTGTGAAAATAGGTAGGTATTTTCATTCTGTTTTGGGGGGAGGCGCCGCGCCCTTGTGTTCAGCCTCAATCCCCCGGTGATCATTTTTGAAGCTAGTTTACATGTCTATGCAATGCTTAGTAGTACCTTTGTATCTATATATATATAATATGATATAATATAATATGATACAATATAATATAGTATACTATGATATGATTATATATATATATATATTATATCATATATATATACGTATATGATCTTAGCTTACTAGATTTGATTGAACCTATAACCGCACCTCGTCCTTTCCCCTTCCTTTCTTCACCCCTTGCTGTCGCGGTCAGTGGATCATTGCCACCAGGCGGGATTCTTGGACTACGACTTAGACCAGACCGACCCTTGGCGCGTCGAAGCATTTTTTTTGGGGGTTCTGAAAAGAGCATTTGAAGCTTGAATCTAACCTTCATCCACATCCAAGCAGGGCTTTGAAACTTAGCAATTGATTGGATATTCTCAGGGTCGAACTGGGAAAATTTGCTGGAAGATAGTTCTCGTCAATTGGCAACATATGAATCCCTTACCCTCTAATATTAAACACTAGCGATATTAAACGCTATTAAAAAACAATCATTTTTTATTTTGGGATACACACATAATTAGGACCATTCAAGGGGTGTTTATTTTTGGACTCCCTTTCGTCTTCCATGAATTCCCACTAAATCCCATATAGATGCCATTGATCATCCATAAAATCCCATGTAGATCCCACATAATCCCCATATATCCCCATGTTCCTTGGGGGATTGCGTGTTGGCTTGCCGAATGCCAACACAAAAAAGGACATCGGCGGCCCAGTCTCCTGGAACTTGACGGGGAATACCTCGGACCTCTATGCAATCTCGTGCGCCGTAGAAAACGTTCGGGTGGAATGGGATGATGGGTTTGTCATGGGGTATCCACTGGTAATTTAACATAGCTATTGAAAATGACCCAGTCGAAATAGTGGATTTTCCCAGCTAGAAAATGCTGGATCTTTCCATTTCGCTTTTTGTATGTTTACCAGGCCGGGTATCCACTATCCATACCCAGATGCAAGCCATGGTGCTGGTATATTTACCCTACAAAACTGGGTGATTTATGTTGGAGCATCTGGGAGCATCTGGGAGAACTAACTACTGCTTGGTGGTCAATAATCCCAACTGACGAACTCATATATTTTTCTAGAGGGGTAGGTATACCACCAACCGGACTATCATTATAGATATTATATAGGTAGCCAATGATAGTTATAATCATTATAGGGATAATGATAGTAGGGATAGTTGCCATTATAATCATTATCATTCATTATCCCTACTATAATGATTATAATGGCAATTTGGAAGGTATAAGCCTATGATCAGACAAACCCATATGGTGATTTGTCATCAACAAAAATCCGGGTCAATTGCGACCTCACTGGAATTATGTTTAGCAATGGAAATCATCTCCAAATTGGCTTCAATCAGATTAATAGTACAATTTACCGCAAAAAGTGGGGATATTCGTCAGTGAAAAATCATTGAGGATTTCACAATCTTTACACCCCAAAACCCAATGGAATTCAATGGGATGATCATGCTGAGAATTTTTTTAATCAGAGTTAATAGTAGTGATATAATAATAGAAATCAATAACAATAATAATAGTAATATAATAACAACAAAAATAAATATAATATATATATATATATGATATGTGCCAATCATTGATATATTCATTAGCAATCATAATTTTTGACCTCACCCCGGTTGCTTTCGATCCCTGCGATTGTTGGGTCACTCCCTCTCATTGCGTGTGACAAATGGGTGATACTTCATGACCTAATTTTTTCATAAGACCCAAATTTCATATATTTAGCTTGTGATTCTTTAACTTTTGTTCCTTTAAGTTCTTGTTTTCCTGGAAGACATCACACCATTCCCATCATTCCTTTCCCAGGGAGCACCTTCCAGTCCCTGTGGAAATCTGCCAGTGCCACACGTAGCGAAATTGCCATCCCCGGCCAAGGGAAATTGCGTTCAGGTGGAAACTCCCAAGTCCAAGCAGCTAGAAATGTGGAAATTCCCAAGCTGAAACATGAATTCACCAAAATCAACAAGTCCTTCAACAAAAAGTGCAAGTACGTTCTGAAAAACAGTCCAAAAAATCATATACTGGTTGGTGGTTTGGAACATTTTTTATTCCATATATTGGGAATAATAATCCCAACTGACTAAAATTTTTCAGAGGGGTTGAAACCACCCAGTATATATGGAATAGCTGTATTCTAGTTACTAGTTGTCAAATCCATCAACAAACCATCTCCAAAATGACGGACTTGCTCCATGGCTAAATTTCTAAGGTACCTACCATCGCTCCCAAGAATTCCACCCCCCAATTTTCCCAGGCACTATGCCATCTACCTGGGCTGGGTCGAAGAAGTTGTGGAAATCGTCACCACGGCCACCACCACTGGCAACAGCAGCAATGCAAGCGACGAGGCTTCTGGAACCATTCGGGACTTCGGTGTGGAAAATCAGAAATAATGATTATCATCGATGTACTTCCGTCCATCCTTTTTTTTTGCAATATCATAAAGTCTGAAACATCAATATCCTTCCTGTATAACAGAACAACTAGACTACGTCTTCAAATTCCATTTTCCGACTTGGATGTGCATCCCACCGAATTATCACTGGATTCTAATCCATATGACACATATGAATAAGTGGCCATTATACAGAAAACATATTTGGATTTTTGGAGGCTTCAGGTATGTTGGATATCTTCAGATGACATTTTTTTAGAAGTCTTCTAAGAAGATATGCTAATCCCCTCTAACTACTTGTTTCCAGATTTGGGGGAAGGATAAAGCTGAAATTCTCCAGTGATAGGACTGCCACGGGCAGGCACAACAGGTATATCATATATCAATAATCAACTGTTGATTAAGATTGCACTGATTTTATTGCGTATTCCAAGCTCCCTGTTTGATTTGCATTCCTATTTTGCTAGGGACATCTGCACAAGGAAGTGGTAAAAGCCTTGTTATATACCAGGAGAATTCGATTTGTTTTTCCTTTTTGGGGCCAAGTTCTTGGAATGTTTATGCTATGGATCAGGTTGAAACCAATATATTTCAATGTATTTCATATCAATCTAGGATAGTATTGTAAGATTATATATATATATATATACATTCGATTATGTAACTATATGGTTGGGTTGAGTAAAAGCATCCTTTAGCATGACATGAAAAGTAAATGACAGGATTTAGAGTCTCAATATTGGAAAAGAAGGAGATGCTGCATGCATTGCCATGGTGCCTTGTGATAGGGATGTCATTGATTGTAAGGCTTGACCCTAACCTACGCTCACTTTCCAGGTTGGATTCTTTGATTTTGTTTTTTTGGGTCCTAATTCCAAGCAGAGTTGTTTCTATTGAAGAGTTTGGAATTGGCATGTGTATTTTTCCAGAATATTTTTGCAACATAAGTTTAACTTTTCCTTTGCTGATGCAATTACCAGCAAGATATTGGACATGGTTTAATTTAGTTTTCCTTGTGAGATGTATCCAGCTCAATCACTTAGAATACACAGCTCTTTTCACAACACGCCTAGTTTACGCTGATATATCAAGGAAGATATGCGTCGGAAGAGAGATATCTGTTTTACTTCAAGGTATTCTCAACATATTCTACATAAACAAAGATGTTTGCATCAGGTTTGTTCATACATGTCAAACAAATAAGATAATATAAGATTAAGGGATGTGCCTTATTTTCATCTTAACTATCTTATGTATGTGTAAAGGGTTGTTCAGGGACAATATTTAAGATTATTGTGAAAGAAACATTGGAAATACAATATAAAAACAACAACAAAAAACATCGTAAAAAACAACCCTCCACAGCGTCCCACTCTCTATCAATATCCATTACAATTAGTTAATTTAATATGTTCTGATAAATGAAGGTCATGAACCATTTTTTCAGTTTTATAACTACTTTACAATATCCCTTAACATTGATGAAGGTTATGAATGATATAAGATTAGCTAAGATGAAAATTAGGGAGATAACCTTATTGTCCTTATATTAACCAAGGGTCCTTATTATTAAACCATGGAATGTTTGCTTTCCACCAAAGCCTTCATCAGAGCAGCGCGGCGCAGGTAGAGGTGGCCACCGTGACCTCCACCGTGACCAGCTCCAGCTCCACCAGCACCACGAAGACGTCGACGTCCACGACGAGTTCCAGCACCACGCGGGACGGGAACGCGTCGGACGATGCGGAGACTCGGTGGTTATTTTTTCTGGTTGGTGGTTTCAAAGATTTTTTAGGGGGTAGGTATTTATACCACCAACCAGTTATACTGAGTTATACTTACAAAATATATATCACTGATTGGTTTCAAAGATTTTCTTATGTTCCATTTCATATATGGGAATGGAATAATCATCCCAACGAACTCCATCATTTTTCAGAGGGGTAGGTAGGTTGAAACCACCCACCAAGCAGTTTTGTTTGGCTGGGGAACTCCATTTTAGTTGATGGTTGAGTTGATGGTCGAATTTCTGCTTAAAAACCATGGTAGTTTATGGGAAATCCCATGGTAGTTGATGGTTATGCAGATGTTTTATGATGTTTTATGGTTTATTTGGTTGGTTCTGGGATAATGTGGTAATTTTGGCTGGAAAATGACACGACATACTCCATTTTCAAAAAAACTGCCAGATGTGGGTCATGACCAACAAATAATGGGGTTGAATTAAGCCAACGAAAAGGAACAATGAAGGAGTGTCTCTAGGACTATGGCATAGATGATTGGTCGAACATGGCTGACTGGGAAAAAATTGCCAGATCAATGTAAGTTCAAACTGTTGGAGATTGGGATTAATTGGTGGGGTTGCACCCTGATTGAATGGAGTTCCATGATCCCTTTTTGGAACTAGCAAGTACAAGACGTGTAGCACTGGTGCAAACGAGAGAAATGTTTGTAAAAACCAAACCCAAGATTGCATGCTGTTCTATAAGCAACGAAGGCGTTGAATCAATTCGATATCAGAAGGGAAATATTTATTATGCAACAAAACGGGCACTGTTGGTTTCATGCATTGCATGTTCAGTTTTACTGTATATGCAACTATTTTCATTGTTTTTGACCGTGTTGTTCTTGTTCTTGTTGTTTTTATTTTTCTTCTTGTTCTTGTTGTTGCTGTTCTTGTTGATCACATCGGCGATGATCATCTTGATTTTGCATCCACCATTCTTGTTACCCTTTGTCAATCGTAGATGTTTGGTCAACAGATGTGCCCAGTTAAGAACTGGTTGATCACCTCCAGATACAACTGAAACTAGCAACTAGCAGCTAGCAGATATAGTTGGGTTATACCATTAAGATTGGATCTCCAGGGTTGATGTAGGGTGAAACCATTGATATTTGCCACGCCCATTGATTCTGCTTTGTAAAGCCACGCCGAATCCCCGTTGTGTCTGGTAACCCCAGTTATATAAACGGGTATGAAAAATAACTATTGGACACCGGTTTCAACCACATCACTATGGTTGATGTAACTGGCTTATTAAAACACTTATTTCCCATATAAATCTGTATCAACCAAAACTTTAGTTTTGGTATAAACCCATCATCTTGCTGGTTTTTACTATGATCTTCCCAGCTATAAACTTCCATTGATAGAAGATGTTCCCATCTGTTTCCAGCTGTTGCCACTAAAAGTTGGAATTTCCCATGAAAAAAATGGGTTTTCCCATGATTTTCCCACATTTTTCCCATGGATTTTGCCATGGCGCCCTGCTGTCCGGCCTAGGACAACCTCAGCAACGCCTCGGACGACTCCGACTCTCCGACGTCGACGGTGACGACGCGGACCTCTACGGTGACCACGGTGGCCACGACGGAGGAACACGGGGAATCCCCACGGGGCGTTTCCATGGTGTTTTTCCCTATGAAAAATGGCCCAAAAAGGTAGAAACGGCATTCAGAACACTACTTAAAAGGGGGGATTTGACTGTGAAAAATCTGTGGTAATTATGGGATATTCATGGATATTCTGGTTATATAACTATAATGTAGACTATATATGATTTGTAATAATGAGTCATTATGGGTATGAACTTCTGTAATTATGATTACCACAACTATGGGAATATACAGGATTTTCAGACACACCAATTTGTTTGATTGGTTGAGATTGATAATTAATTCAAGAACAACAAATTGTAAAATTGGCTGCACGGATTGGTTGATTTTTGCAGGTTTACCTCATTGTTGACCCGAAAACAAGGATCGTTGGGAGCTGGGAAACGCCTGTTCTTTACTGTCAGGGTTGTTGCAGAGGTCTGTATCCGGAGATTTTCAACTTTGAGGACTCTGGGTAATTGGTCACCCTCAGGATTTTTGCATGTTCAGCTGTCTGCCTGCAGGCTAGCTAGCCGCCATTGAGCAGCAAGGGTTGAGATTAATTGACTCATCATCAGTGTGGCAGTTCTCAATGGACTTTCGGTTGGGGACGCGAATGGTTGCTGAGTTCTACTGTAGTACTTCTGTAGTACTAAAACTAACCATAACTGGTAAACAGCCACATAACGAACTGGAAAGATCCACCATGTTATAGCTGGGTAAATCCACTATTTCGACTGGGCCATTTTCCAGTTCGCTATCTTTGTATGTCATAACCAGGCCGGGTAACCGTTTAACTACTGTAAACCATGACTAAACCATCCTACTTGGTGGCTCATCCCACTTAGTAAGTGGGTTATAACCCCAGTTATAAATGGGATAAGTAGGGTTAATCCACTTATAACTGTGGTTATAACCCACTTACTAAGTGGGATGAGCCACCAAGTAAACCATTCATTTCTTTGGGGACTTTCCTCAGGTTCCTCAGGTTGACCCTGGCAGCTCCTCCGAGTGACGCGTCGCGCTTTTTTTCGCGTTTCCAGGCGGAGAACATGAGCAACACCAGCACCACGACGTCTACGGAGGTTGGACCTAGGACCTGGTGGATGGTTCAGCTCTGCAAAGGTAGGGATGTTTCAGTAGGAAACTTAGGGATTACACCAAGAATTGGATCCTTTTGAGGACAAACTGGGTGAATGGTAGATTTTGATATCTAGAATCTAGAAGTAGGAAATAGTTTCGGGATTCCACCCAATAATTGGAGGATCTTCAAACACAATGAATTCCATAATTCCACCATTGAGGTAGGGATTGTCCACCAAGAATTGGAGGATCATTTTGAGGACAAACTGGGTTTTCATGGTAGGTTTTAAATTATGTAGATGAATTTCTAGGCACACATGGAGGACTACACCATCCAGCAAGCCTGTAACGTCTTTTTTTTGTTCATGTGAATGACTCAATGATTCTCATTTCGGAGGAATTGATCATGTTGGAGCCATTGCTCAGTTCAGTACATAGATTTGCTAATGTGCCCCCCAAGTTATGTTTGTTGGTTTATAATCCCATTAACATCCATTAACTAGTTCGATATATCACCAACCTATAAACCATAGTGAAATTGGAGTTATTTGCACTGAACAGATCACCGTTTGGGGCACCACCTTGGCGTGATTTTTCAACACATCCTGATCCATCCTGTCCGTGGCCTGTCCCGTGGTGGCCATATTTGGCAGGTCATTCAGACCATCACTAGCTTGCGGTACATCAGAGGTGAGGGATGCGGCAAACATTGGATGGTTTCATAGGGTTTCTACCCCAGATCCTGCATAGGAAATCATAGGATATTGATATAACTGTCCCATTGATATATCACTGTTGATATATCACTGTTGATATTTTACTTAGATATTGAATATATATATACATCAATAGTTATCTGTTGTATATCTGTTGATACATTGATATCTGACATTGATATATCTATCACTGGGCCATTTGTCCGACAGATGTTCGGCACATCTCTCATGCTTCCAGCACATGGCTATGGGGTCACGACATGAGATACCGTTTTGTCTTGTCCAGAAAGCTTTAACATGGAATTAATTGCTATATACCATTATATAACATGGTTTGTTTGATATTATATTACCCATATATATATATATATATGTATATGGGTCTATTTTATTGCTATTTAAAATTACTATATTGCTATTGTACATGGGGAGAAACAGATGGTCATCAGATGATTTTGCTATGCCAGTCATACGAACAATTTGATTCACTCAGCTGACGCATGAAAAAATGCAGCCGATCTGCGCTTCGCTGCAGCATGTTGAACCTGACCTGTCACAACCGGCGCATGTAAAGAAGAGAGTAGCAAATGCTATCATCACAGCTTGATCAGCTTGGATCTTCCCGAAATAAATATCAAACTAAATATACATTTATATATAATTATATATATGCATATTTTCATGACAAAATCCCATTTTTGATGCCAAAAAATCCCCATTGGTTTCATCCAATTGCTGCTTAAATCCCCATCAAAATATCATCCAAAATCCAATATTTTTTATGGTGAAATCCATGGTGAATTTTCAACGACAGGTCGGTTCATTGCGGAGATCCCCGCGATCTTCGGCTCTCCCGCGCAGCTGCTGACCAGCTACGTCGTGGCGGCGGATGCTTGGCTGTAACATTGGCCATGCTTGGCCTGGTCGAGCCTGATTGGTTGACCGAAAAGGGGGGAGAAATATCAAACAACAAAACTATTGATTAATACGGTTATCTCAATAGAATTTGAATACCCATAATAACTCATCATTACGGTTATGTTGATTAATTACCTATTAAATAGTTATTGTGAGTTATACCATAGTTATGATATAAACAATAGATAATAGGTTATTAATCAACATTACTCAACATAAATCCATTATAATGATTACTGCTTGGTGGTTTGGAACCATGGAATTTTATGACTTTCCATATGGGAATAGTAACCCCAACTGACGAACTCATATTTATATATTAATGGTTATTATAAAACAAATATAAACAACAATGGTTATTATATCAATGGGGTTTATAAAACAACGTATATAACAACAAATATATGGGGTGATTTATATACGGTAAACAATACTTCTTGGTGGTTTGGAACATTTTATTCCTTCCATATATTGGGAATAGTAACCCCAACTGACTTTCATATTATTCAGAGAGGTTGAAACCACCAACCAGAATAAACAATAGGTTGTATCCCATTAATATAAACAATAAATAGTAAGTTAGTAGGTTATATCATGTTATATCCCAATTGTATTCTCTTTATATTTCATTAAGTGCCACTAAATCACCATTTAGCTCGATTTATAGAAACCGCAAAAAAGATGCTGAACAGTAGTTTTTATCACTGATTGGGATTCTACAAACTCATATACATTTTTTTGGAGTTGCAAATAATTGGATACAACTGTCCTAACTGGGGGTTGACCAGTGAAAATCTAAGAATCTAAGAATGAAACTTTAAAAAAATGGTAAACCATGGTAAGCCTTGGTTGGACCTGAGCATCGAATCATGTGGAGCCAAAAATAAAATTGAAGCAATTACTAGTAACCTCAAGATATGCCAATTATGAGGGTTCATATACTCAAGGCATTTTGAATGATGGTTGTAAAGTTGTAAACCCATCTGATCTCATTTTCGGATATGTTTGTATGTCTTCAGTCTTCAGAGGGTAAATCCACATGATACTTCAGCATTTCAAGATCGTGTGGTAAACAGAGTGAATGATTTTTCCAAACACCACCATTGTTTGAGGATTGCTTCAGGTTTAAACATACGGTAACGACATTTAAATATGTGGAGGAAGGGCCAAACCGCGAGGCCCTGGAGGTAGTATGAAATACCAGTTCGTATATTTAAGTAGTTACGGTATGTTTAAATGAATTGGATTCCGTATGTTTAAATGGCTGGGCGGGCCAAGGAAAACCTTCCCGGAGGTAGTCTAAAATACCTGTTCGTATATTTAAAAATACGTATATATATTTAAATGTAGTTACCGTAGAGAAACCTGGTAGAACTAGGCATTTTGCAACACTGTGTTCATCGCACAGCGAAAGGCTGCGGTGTAAGGAGATTTTCGGAGATTTACCACCGTTAAACCATGTGAAACCCATTGTTCCATCTTGTTACTAAAGAAAGATGCTGATATGCTGGACGTTGTTGATCTGAAAAACATTCCGATCATTCTTTATTAAGCCTCGATTCTGCTGGGAAATGTCAGATGGTTTCCTATTATCAAGAATAAGTAGCCTCCGGAAATTTACCGGATAGCTATGGAAAATTGGCCCCCTTTACAGATGATTTACCATCTGGTTATTTAACATAGCCATGGAAAATCACCATTTTATAGCTAGGTCAACCATCTATTTCTATGGGCCATCTATACCATGGCTATGTTAAATAACCAGAGGGTACCTATGAAACATGGATATTTTGCCATAGCAAACTGTGAAAAAAACTACTCGAAGCACCAGGATTTTCTTTCGGCTCAGGATACCCCCCTGGAGAATTACACGCATGTCTTCGTCTATGCCGGGAAGCACTGGGGTAGGAGGGGGTTGATATTTTTTTTGAAAAATGGGCCAATCATCAATAGTTTTTCATACTACAAATATGGTTGATACTATAAATATGGTTGATACTATCAATCATTTATAAATAGAAATAATGGTTGATACTATAAATATGTTTCGTTTTTTAATAAGGCCGTTTCATGCCATTTCGGAGTGAAACGAGTTGTCACTGCTGCTGTACGAAGGGTTCTTTTGTCAGGGCTGAGTTTTGGTTGTGCTCACAATCTACAACCATAACATCAATATCTATAGAGCAAAGGGCACGCGATTTTGCTTGGAATGATGTTGAGCATTCTAGAGATGGAAAGGACATTCACCAATGAATTGGCTAGTCCCACGTAGGTGCCAGTGGTCTCAAGTTATGTTTGTCTCGACACAACCAGGTGAATCAGTGCTTTTTGTTTTTGTGCGGCATCCACTGAAGATGGTAAAACATGGGAAACCCTGGATTGCTATTGCAGTATGCCATCTCATTTTTTGAGATATAAATAGGAGATAAGGGCCGAACCAGCTCACAATGACTGTTCAATGACTCATGATCAATCTTTTGCAGGGTATCTGAGATGGAGAATGAACTAATATGGAAATTTAACACCCAAGGTATGAATATCCCACTGAATATCAAACATCCTTATATTAACATCTTTAACAGAAATGAACATCTTTAACAGAATGGAAATTCAACCTTTCAAGGTATCACTTTTCGCACCTCAGATCGCGACGTCGCGATTTAGATGTTATGTGTTTTATAAGGGGAATCATTCCAAAATGGTCCAACATTTCAGATTTGCAAAAGGTAGTTATGATAATTTGTCCATCAGATGTATATTATATTATATTCCCATTATCAGTACGTGTTAATTTCCGATATACATACTGTATATAGATATCCCAAGATATTCCCATGAATGAATATCCCACTAGTTCCCATTAGATGTTTAGTTATCCCACTTTTTGTTGGTGAAGTCACCATTGTTCAAACGGTTTATGATTATCTTTCCACTATCATTCTATCATAATTACATCCCATTATATCATCACAGTGGGATAATCCCAAACATATAAAATCCATATAAAATCCTGGATAACAACTTCTCCACTATTGTAGCATTCAGACTAGCATGACTAGCCCCTCCAATATCTGGAGTTTCAATGATTTTTACACATTCTTTTCGTTCGTGCCAATGCTGGGGCCTCCTTGAAGTACTTCTCCACTATATCATCATTCCAGTCATCCAGGATTGGTTTAAGGGAAAATCTACCCTCTGGTAAACTAACATAGCTATGGCAAATCATCATTTTTAATGCGAAAATAAACTATAAATGGCAATTTTCAATAGCTATGTTAAATTACCAGAGGGTACAGTCGAAACCATCGATTTTCCCATGAAGATCATGGGGCTTTCCTGTAGTTCCTCAAACCAATCCATTGATACAGTTAGAAGATATTCCATGAGATCACGGATATAGAGACCGATAATTCCACTGTATCAATAGTTATTCCACATAACGAACTGGAAAATCACCAAAATCACCATTTTTAATGGGTAAATCCACTATTTCTATGGCAACTTTCTATAGAATCCCATTAGATCACTATAAATCTCAAAAAAATCCGGAGGGTATGCCTTTTAAATGGCAATTTTTCATGGGTATCATCTCCATATCCTCAGAATATCCGACCGAGGCCCGCACCTTCTTCGCCGATCAGTCCACTCCGGCGGCTGCGGCCATTGCTGTGGGGGTTGCCCAGGGGCGGAGGAGGGGGTTCATCGGGATTTCACCATGAAAAATGGAGATTTAAGTGAAATTCATGGTGATTTAAGGGCATTTAATAGGATTTAAGTGAAATTCATGGTGATTTAAGGGGATTTATATAATGGGATTTAAGTGACATTCATGGTGAATTAAGGGGATTTATATAATGGGATTTAAGTGACATTCATGGTGAATTAAGGGGATTTGATAGGGATACAGAATACAGAATAGATATGAATTGTTTTTTAGGGATTTCACCACCAAAAATTGAGATTTACAGGACAATCCGGGGTATTAGAAACAGGATCATGGGATAATAGGAATAAAATGGGGATGCATTCTCAGCATTTTCCAAGAATTGGTGTAGATTGGGGAGATCGTGGGATATGAATGGGATATGAATGGGATATGAATGGGATATGTAGATATCACTGAATCGCAACGGGCAACTGTATATAGCTACAATTTGTATAAATAACCAACAGGACGGTATTTGGGTGTGTCTGACAATGTGGTAATCCCGCCAAAACACGGCAATTTTGGATATTTTTTGTAGTAAAAATGATGATCAACCACCAAATTTGTGGGTATGTATGACCCCGTCTGAGACAAACCACCAACAAGAAGTAGTTGCCACATTGTTGCCACTATTTTAGTATGATTTTACTTTTCTATCTGTCTGGGGGTTGCCATGTTTACCATCCAACTTCCAACATGGTCATATTTTTCGAACGAACATGGTAGTGTGTGTTACCGGAACGGGCAGATTTTGTGCAAAAAGAAGATTCTTGATGGTGGCAAGTGTGAACAATTGACCGCATCATTTTTTGGATATCTGGTTGGTGGTTTGGAACATTTGTTTTTTCCCATATATTGGTATATAATAATAATCCCAACTGACTAATATTTTTCAGAGGGGTTGAAACCACCAACTAGTTATACCCTCCAGTAATCAAGCATAGCCACTGGAAATCCCCTTTAAAGGCTTTAGGACAATCATCGAAGTAGTGGATGTTCCAGCTTCAAAGGGGTGCTATGTCATGCTATGTCCACCATTTTCATAGAATTCACCTGGTCATTTGCTCCAACTTACACAATTCAACCACAAAGCAGCATTTTTCTTGCTTAACCCCGCATAAACCCAACACTTAACCGGGTTATTTGCAGCGAGTTTGCTAACTTCGGGGTACCATCTCCTGGAATGAAACATATATGGCGATTTATTGGGACGCAGCATTCATTATATTCCCACTATGGGATTTGGTGTTGGTTCCACCTTTTTCTCCATAGTTTCATAATATATTCCCACTATGTGATTTTTAAGTATTGTGAAACCCTTTTTGAGACTAGTTTTCATAGTGTTTCCCTTAGTCAGACACCATAGGTAGCCGCTGATTGTACAGACCTGGACGGCTTCAAACTACCCACATGGAAGTATCAGTTCATATTGCTATATCACCATTTATATCACCATCTTTCACCATATTTATCACCATCTTCGATAGATTTGCCTCGATGTTGTTCCCTTTTTTTGAGCTCGAAAAATGGACCTGGAAGAGGCCGCAATTCGGGCTACACGGCTACACGATTTTCAGACAAAGCCTGCCATCATGACCTGAGAGTCTGCCACCAGGATACAAGTTCCAGTGCCAGCACTTTGCAATTCGTCGACTTGGAGTCTTGGCGATGCTACCTGGGTGATCTGGGTGGGTATTTAAAGCACAAACCATGGTGATTTTTTAGCAAGAACATGGCGACTGAATTTCATCAACGAGAGATGATGACATGATTTGAAATAGAGTTTCTGGTTGGTGGTTTGGAACATGAAGTTTATTTTCCATAGTTATGTATATATATACAGTATATATATGGAAACCACCAACCAGGTTGGGATGAAAAACGGAGAAGCTACTGGTGATCATGGTTGGTTTTCAGCTACGGAGATTTGACCTGGATGGGTGAGAAAATTGAGCCAAACTGGCATCTTTTTTGGGAGAGATCACCTGTAAGACGTTGGGAGAGTTCTCCAACTGCTGGAGAATGGTGATATCTACAAGAAGTACAAGAAGTCTTTCACAAAGCGACTGGTGAATGGCACTCGTGACTTTCTGAATGGTTTCATGTTGGTCAGTTTTTGATGAAGCAACTGCTGGAGCTGAAAGTTGACTCTTTTTTGGGGGGGAGGGTCTAAGAGTCATCTATAGGCTAATCATCCCAATAATCATCCCAGTAATCACCCCGTTAATCATCACAATAATTCATCATCCCAGTCTCATCATCCCACTATTATCCAACATGATAAACATCCCAAGAAATGACCAGCTACCGATAGTTGCCATGTTTCAAAACACACCGGGAGGGTAAGCCCTGCAGGATTTGGATGAGTTCCAGATTGGCGGCGTGGTCACTTTCCAGGAACCGCTGGATCTGACTTACGCTACCTGGATTGGTATCTCTGTGGGTCAACATGCAGGGTAGCCTTGGGTAAACTAACATCGATTGACGTTGAAATCAGAAATCCATGGGATTCCCGAAAGGAACATGATCTAAATGATAAGTATGGTGGTTTTCTCGCTATCTATGCTAGTTTACTGAGGGCTCCTGCCGGAATTGGATGATTATGAAATATTACCCTCTGGTAAATTAACATAGACCCTGGCAGTCATCGGGGTTGGAAGACTAGTTTCCATTAAACATTGGCTATTTTCAGGGTCGAACTGTTTATTTTCCAGAGGGTATGATTTTAATCCCAATAAATATCAACAAAGAACTTCCCCCCTATGACTTAGGCAAAATAGGATGGGTAGAATCCATCCCTCCATCCCCCAAAATAGGATGGTTTATGGGTCTGGGTTTACCACATACAACCCGTGTTTTACTAAAACAACATCACCATGGTGGGAGATTCAGCAACATCACCATGGTGTGCCTGAAAGTTTGTTTTTTTTTGCCTTTTACCAATTATACCACCCAAAATACATTTTCATGAAGACCTGATGAACCATCAGCGAATTTATTTGGTTCTCCGGTAAATTTCAGGTACCGAAGCCATATTTTCCTGGCAATATGTGCGATGGATGCGGCTCCTGGCAGTCACATTCGCTGTGCCTTGCAGTCAACCGACAGGACACACTGCTGGTTCTGCAGGAAGGTTCTCCCGAATCAGCTTTGGTGATTCCACCAAGCCACTGATTTCGTTGTGGGGCTCCATGTGGACAGAAAATGCCTTGGCAAAGCGTTCCAACCTCGCGTAGCAATGCGTGCACATGGCACATGGTCCTTGGTCAATGGGTCAATGATGGTCAATGCCTCTTCTTGCTGGCCATGCTGGCTGGTCTTTGGTACAGTGACAAGTCAGGGCCGTGTGGGCGCAGAACCAAATTCAAATAGACTGCCAATTTGTTTGGGGTTAGAAGATTACTTTCCACGAAAAATCGTGCAGTTGTCAGGTGTTCATCTTCAGGTCTATTGGCTGCTAGTTGTGAATGTTATCCAATCAGATGCAAGGCGGCGCCTGAGTTGGATTATGAACCCACTGAACTAATCTTAACTATATAAAAGATACGTCCCAGAAGTCATATCCTAGTTAGCCTAATTATGTGGCTATGGATCAATACCTATACATACCATTTTTAGGGGGATGAACATCCATTTACCAGCTATTTTGATGTTCACCAGGGGGATAGGGTTTTGACCCATCCCCATGTAACTATATAAAATATCCTAGGTAGCCTAATTCTGCCTAATTCTCAACGAAGTTAAGAAAGTGGAGCACCTGAGAAATCCTCAGGTTGAGTCCTACAAGTTAAAGCTGACCTACAGTCATCCAAGCGTTGCTTGGCGGCAGCGACATAGCTGTGGATCCGTTCCAAGACCATGGGGGGGTCCTAAATTTGGTTATTATCACTGGGAACATCAATGGTTTGGGGTATATGATTTAGGAAACTTCGGGCTTCAAACTCATCACAGAATGAAACCAACTTGTTACTGGCAGGTGGTTTAGTGTTTTTCTTCCTTGGTTTTCAGCCACTGGAGCTTCAACCCCATTTTTTGGGTCATTCAACAGCCGTCCAGATACATCCAGATGTGCGAATCGTGCAGGCATCCTGGCAACAGATTGGTGATTCCTTCACTGCACCTTGGACGATGGATTGGCAGCATCTTCGATGAAGCTGTGAACCATGGTGATTTTCTATAGTGACTATAGTTAAATACCAAATGGTATATATGTGGGTTATGCTACCTGGTTTATGGCCCATTGATCTTGTTTTTTTTTCATTCTCCTATGAAGTGGGAATCCACTTTTAATCCCCTTTAGACAAACCACAAAAAATTGGGCATAATTTTGAGGTTCTCAAGATTGTGGATCTTCTGTTTATTTGTCTTGCGATTGTGTTTATTTACACGCCATTGGGACGTGGGCTGACGCCACCTTGATTGTTGTATATATAATTTATATCATTATATAATATATATAATATATACCTATATATATACAAACATGTACATCATGTACATCATGTACATCATGTAATTACATCATGTACATCATGTACATCATGTACATCATGTATGTATAATGATATATCAGTTATATCTTATCATGTATGTATAATGTTATATATATATATATCTATATTAATCTATATCAGTCAAGGCATCCTGAGGCTGCTATGTCATTCTTCTGATCGCTGATCTGAGGGCAACAGCCAAGCGGTGAATGCCGATACCTGGATTGGGGACTTCACGCACTTGTCCGTGTACACCAGGTGGATGGCTGGTGGATGGTTGAAGGAAGGAGCCAGTTGATGACCAACTTGGAAAATGCTTTGGTTACCCTCTGGTTATGTCAAAATAGCTATTGAAAATGACAATTTATAGTGGATTTTCCCATTGAACATGGTGATTTTCCATAGTTTGTTGTATGTTTACCAGAGGGTACCCAAGATTGCCATGGTGATAATTCTGATATTTGATGGTGATATCATGGGGATAATCTGGATTGCCATGTCCCTTCGGGAGAGTCAGGAGTTGGAACGCATGGTCATACCGTCACAGCCTATGATTACAGTACGCAAAAGATACATGTAGATACGTGCTATATCATCACCAGAAGTGATGTGGTATATGTGATGCAATATCTACTCGTATGAAAAAGTCATGAGATATCATGAATCTATGTCATTCTTTATGATTCTATATCATTCTGATCTTTATGTCTGTAACTGTAATCCCAAAACTGTCAAGATCTCAGGTCAACGCGGTTTCTCGCAGTGAAACTGAGTTTTCCATTGCAGGTCCTCCTTGGCTGAGCAGACAACCCCGGGCAGCCTGTTGTTCAACGACACGTGGCTGGGTCGCAAGTGACGGGATAGGTCAAAACCTAGGATTTTCTGATGAATAATGGTGACTTACCCTCTGGTAAACATACAAAAAGCTATTGAACATGGCCATTGATTTCGTGAGTTTTCCCATTAAAAATTGTGATTTTCCATAGTTTTTTTCCCCACATTGACGTGTGGGTTTTTTGTTTTTAGTTCTGTATCCGCTCCTCCTCCTCCTCGTCCTCCTTCCTTCCCGTCCTCCCTCCCTCCCTCCATCACTCACTCTCACTCACTCACTCACTCACACTCACTCACTCACACACACACACCCACGCACGCACGCACGCACGCACGCACGCACGCACGCACGCTCGCTCGCTCACTCACTCACTC